>Ga0116231_10000702_pt1 | contig 62011 bp, 53 predicted proteins | sample S1TSphgellanicum_2_FD_89695 | JGI IMG/M metagenome (GOLD analysis project Ga0116231, IMG submission 89695) | Host-associated microbial communities from peat moss isolated from Minnesota, USA - S1T2_Fd - Sphagnum magellanicum MG | ecosystem: Host-associated > Plants > Peat moss > Unclassified...
GGGCCGCTCAGGGTCTCCATGCGCCTCAGAAGAATTCGGCTCAGAAGCAGCCGAAGAGGCCCAGCTGCGGCGATGGCTGCGACCAGGGCTGCGATCCAAAGGATCAGGGTTCCTCGACTTCGGGCCGCTTTGGCCAACGTCGCGCCTTCATCGTCGAGGAGGGTCGCGACCCTGGCTCCGTCTTCAGGCAAGGCCTGCGCAGAGGCGCGCCAGAGGGACGGGTCGAGGATCGAGGGGCTCTTGGTCCAGAGCTGCGCCTGCAGCTGTTGGCGGCGGCGTTTGGCGAGGTTGGACGCGAGTTGATCGGCCTCGACCTTGAGCAGCTTCGCCTGTTTTACATCGGCGTCCAATGTTTGATGGGCGCGCACCAAACTACGGCGATTTTGCGCGATCTCCGTCGCTTCGGGCGGCTGACCCGCGCTCGGCCCGGGACCGAGCTGGGCTAGACGCGCATCGACATTATCAAGACGCGGGCCGAGGTTGGCGAGGGCGTCGGCGATCTTGGCCTGGATCGGGCCGATGGCGGCGCTGCGCGCGGCGATCTGCCCGTCCGTGAGGGTTGTGGCGCCGAAGGAGCGCGAGATCTCCCGCAGCGCCCGATCGGCGTCCTCGATCTCCTGTTCAAGGGCCGCTCGGCTGGGCGGGGCTGGTCCAACCGCTCCACCTGCCGGCTGGACGAGGGGCGGGCCGGCGACAACGCCTTGCGCTGAAGGGTCCGCCATGGCCGCGCTGAGCGTAAAGGCGGCCAGGAGGACCTGGAGGGAGACGATGATGCTGCGACGCCGCACAGGCCCATTTTCCGACAGTTTTGGCAGGGTCACATTGTTTCCAGGCGGCGACGTTGACGGGGTCGAGGGACCCTAGCGCGTCGTAGGGCGGGCAAGAAAGCCCCGCTAAGGGGGAAGGCCGCCTTCGCCGGCTTAGTCATTGTACCCGGGGTCCACCAGCTTGGCGCGGCAGGGATGGCCCTGCACACTCAGAGTTCGACACCGATTGACGTCGCCGAAATTAGGCAGATCAAGGGACATTTGATAGCGGTCCACCCCGGGGGTGACTTCGCTTTGCGTGGTTCGCTCTCCCTGGCGCAGGCTAAAGCTGCGCACGCCGCCGAAGGCAAATTGGACGCTGAAGTAACAGACCCGGCGGCCGGGCGCGTCGCACCCGAAGGGCGTGGTCGTCGAAGCGGCGCGCCCGTCCCTGCCGAAAAGGGCGAGGAGCAAGAGGGCGGCGAACAGTGGGATCCCGAACACGGCGATCGCCCGCCGCCTTAAGCGTGGGTGGCGGCGAAGGTCCGGCGCGACGGACTTAACGGCAACGGCTAATTTTCCGGGGTTTGTCAAAGGAGGGGCTCCCGCTGAGGGACGGCGTCTTTGTCCGCCCGGGCGCGCACAAGGGCTTTGACAGCGTCCAGGACGGCGTTCACCGCGCCGCGCCGATAATCCCAAACAGGATCCGATGGCGGGGGAAAGACCACCATGGCCGCATTGGCTTCAAAAAGCAGGACTGCGCCGTCCTGGTCGAGGCCGAAGTCAATTCCCGCGTAGTCCAAACCAAGGCCCTTGGCGATGTCGGCGAGGCCCTGCATGGCCCGTGGTCCGAGGGTGCGCCCCATATCGGTGAGGAAGTCGGCCTCCGCCGCCCGATAGTCGGAGCGGACCGCCATGTCTGCGGTGAAGTAATGCACCTTCCAGTCCTCGCCGATGGCGAGGTGCAGGGGAAAAAGCCGTCCGCCAACCGCCATAACCCGGTATTTCCTGTGCGGCGGCGCTAATGGCGTAAGGGGTTCGATGAGGAGCAGGTCGTCTCCCGGCATTGATCCCGCCGCAGCGGCGAGGTCCTGCGGGATCTCGACCCGCACGAAATGGCGCCCCGTGTGATACCCCAGCGCCCTTAAAAGCAGCGGAAATCCGAATTCCTCCGCCGCGGCCGCGAGGTCGCGCCTTGGGGCCAGGCGCATGAGCGGCGTGCGTACGGCGCCGCCGCCCAGACGACGGGCGTTGTCAGCCCGCCCCGTGGCCAGGACGGCGCCGGGGGGATTTACGATCCCCTTCCGAGTGCCCGCAACAAGGGTCTGCGCCTGCCTCAGGGCGATGGCGCATAGGTCCGCATCGCCGATCGCATTGAAGACCACATCATGGTCGGGCAGGTCGGCTTGCGGATGATGGGCCTCGACGACGATGGTGACGACGGAGAAAACCGCCGGATCCAGGAGAAATCGGGTTGGCGTATTGCCGCCCGCCGCTGAGACGAGCTGAAGTACACGGCATGGGCGGCCCTCGCCGGTGAAAGGGGCGTGGCTTGGGCCGCGCCGGCGATAGGACGCCTGTCGATGGATCTCCGCTCGTGCGGCGTCGCCTTGATCCTGGAGAAGATTAGCGAGCCCCTGATGGGCGTCAGGGTGGTCTGGGTCTATCTCCAGCGCCGCCTCAAACTCGAAGCGTGCGCCCGCATGATCCTCCGCCGCCAGGAGCGCATTGGCGAGATTGATCCGGCCGATAGGGTTTTTCGGATGGCGACGCGCGACTTCGGCGTAGACCGTGCGGGCTGCGGTCCGAAAATCGGTTTGATGAAGCAGCGCCCCCAGGTCGTTGAGGGCGCCGAAATGGTCCGGATTCAGCTTTACCACTGCAAGGTAGTCCGCCTGGGCCTCGCGTGTTCGCCCGCGAGCGGCAAGCAGTCCCGCGCGCCGCCACAAAAGGTCTACGTTGTCCGGCTCCTGGCTCAGGGCCAAATCAAGCGCCCGGATCGCCGCCTCACGGCTAGGCTCTTCCATGCCACTCTCCGCCGCTCTCCACCCCACCGGCGCGCCCTCGCCTTGGCGGGCAGCCATGCTAACCTCCTCCCCGGCGCCGGGCCGCAGCCTCAAGGCCGTCGCCGCCCGATTGGAACCGCATATGACCGATGATCTGATTCTGCATCATTACGAATCTTCGCCTTTTTCGGAGAAGGTTCGCCTGGCCCTCGGCGTCAAGGCGGCGGCGTGGCGATCGGTTCTGATCCCAACCATCATGCCCAAACCCGACTATGTTCCCTTGACCGGGGGCTACCGGCGCACCCCATCGTTGCAGATCGGCGCCGACATCTACTGCGACACCCAGGTGATCCTCGCGGAACTGGAGCGCCGCCTTCCCTCCCCGCCCCTCGCCCCGCCTGGCCTCGAGGGGCTGGTGTGGCCCCTCAACTGGTGGGCTGATCGCCTCTTCTTCCAGACCACGGTCCCCATCATCTTCGGCGCCCTCGGCGACAGGGTGCCTGAGGCGTTCATCAAGGACAGGGAGGCCCTGTCGGGGCGGCCGTTCGACCCAAAGGCCATGGGCGATGCGGCCGGTCCGCTGAGGGGGCAATGGCGCGCCCAGGCCGCCTGGCTTAATGCACAGCTGATGGGCAACCCCTCAGGTTGGCTCTTTGGCGACGGACCCAGCCTCGCCGACGTGTCGGCGTCCATGAACTTCTGGTTCCTAGGTCAAAGTCTGCAACCGACCCTTGAAGCCCTCACCCGGGATCTGCCGGCGGTTGGGCGTTGGCTCGAGAAAATTCGCGCCGTCGGTCACGGGCGCCCTACGCCCATGACCGGTGCGCAGGCCCTCGAAACCGCCCACATGGCCGTTCCTGCTGCGCCGCCCGCCCATGACCCCTCTGATCCCCTGGGGGCCGCTCCAGGGGATAAAATCGCCGTCGCCTCCGACGATTACGGACGGGACCGCGTCGAGGGCGAGCTCGTTGCGGCCAACCCCGAACGGGTCGTTCTGAAGCGCTCCGATCCGAAGGTGGGCGAGGTTCACGTTCACTTCCCAAGGGCCGGGTACATGGTCGTCAAAGGCTGATCCGAGACGGGGTCGGACTTGTCGGTCAAACCAGGATCGGCGAGGGTTGACGCTGTGGGGCGGCCCTGAGGGCGAGCCTCGGGGAGCATCCTTATGAATCTCAGCGCCGGCGCCCGCCTTGGCCTTGGCCTTGTCTTGAGCGGCGCCGTCCTCGGGGCGGCCCACGCCGCACCCGTCTGGGGCGCCGAGCCGAAGGCGGACGCCGAGCGGTGGCGGCGCGAAGCGGCGCAAACGCAGATTGTCCGCGACGACTGGGGCATAGCGCACGTCCACGGACGAACGGACGCCGACGCCGTCTTCGGCATGGCGTTCGCTCAAAGCGAGGATGACTTTAATCGCATCGAGACGAATTATCTCAACGCCCTCGGCCGCCTGGCGGAAGCCGAGGGCGAAAAAGCCGTGTATCAGGATCTGCGTCAACGGCTGTTCGTCGATCCCGAAGCGCTCAAAGCCTCATACCGGCAGAGCCCGCCTTGGCTTCGAAAGCTCATGGACGCCTGGGCCGACGGGCTGAACTACTACCTCGCGACTCATCCGAGCGTTCATCCCCGCGTGCTGCGTCGCTTCGAGCCCTGGATGGCCCTGAGCTTCAGCGAAGGCAGCATCGGGGGAGACATCGAGCGCGTGTCGCTCGAGCGTCTCGAGGCTTTCTATAAGGAAACGTCGACAGCCCTCCTCACAAGCGATCCGCCGGAGACGTTCCGCGAGCCTAGAGGGTCCAACGGCATAGCGATCGCACCTGCCAATACTCGGGACGGGCATGCGCTTCTTCTGATAAATCCCCACACCTCGTTCTACTTCAGATCCGAATTGCAGATGACGAGCGATGAGGGCTTGAACGCCTACGGCGCCGTCACCTGGGGACAGTTCTTCGTCTATCAGGGGTTTAACCCGCACCTCGGCTGGATGCACACCTCAAGCGGCGTCGACAATGTGGACGAGTTTGCTGAGACCATCGTGCGCAAGGACGACGGGCTCTTTTATCGCTACGGACCAGAGCTTCGACCCATCGTCCAATCGACGATCAAGATCGTCTTCCGGCGATCCGACGGCGGCATTGGCGCGCGCACGTTTACCGTGTTTCGCACCCACCACGGACCGGTGGTCCGCAACCAGGGGGACCGCTGGGTGAGCATCGCCCTCATGCAAAAGCCTGTGGCGGCCTTAGAGCAGTCCTTCCTGCGCACCAAGGCTGAGACCTACGCGCAGTACGCCAAGGTGCTTGAGCTTAAGGCTAATTCCTCAAACAACACCATTTTCGCCGACGCCCAAGGCGACATAGCCTACCTGCACCCTCAGTTCGTCCCGCGCCGAGACGACAGGTTTGATTACACCCGACCCGTTGACGGGTCGGACCCGGCGACGGATTGGCGCGGTCTGCATGCCTTGAGCGAGCTGCCCCACGTCCTCAATCCGAAGGTCGGCTGGATCATGAACACGAACGACTGGCCCTATTCGGCAGCCGGGCCTGACAGTCCACGCCGCGCGGACTTCCCACGCTACATGGACCGCGTGGGCGAGAACCCGCGGGGCGTCCACGCCGCCCTCATCCTGAAGGACCGTCGGGATTTCACCCTCGAGAGCCTGAACGCCGCCGCCTTCGACAGTTATCTTCCCGCCTTCGCTGATCTTTTGCCGCCCCTGTTCGCCGCCTACGACGCCCTTGCGCCCAACGCCCCGGACCGCGCCGCGCTCCAGGAGCCTGTAGCGGTCTTGCGAGCATGGGACCGGCGCTGGTCGGCGGCCTCCGAGGCCACCGCATTAGCCGTCTTCTGGGGAGAAACCCTTTGGAATTCAGTCGCGACGGACGCCAAAAAGAGCGGTGTCTCCGTCTACGCCGCCATGGCGTCCGCTCCGCCCGAGGCCCAGATCCAGGCCCTGAAGGCTGCGTGCGATCGTCTCTCGGCCGACTTCGGGTCCTGGCGCACGCCGTGGGGCCAGATCAATCGCTTCCAGAGGCTCACGAACGCCATCACCGCCCAGTTCGATGACGCCAAGCCGAGCATTCCGGTTCCGTTCACCTCGGCCCAGTGGGGCTCCCTGGCCTCCTTCGGCGCCAAGGCGCAGCCCGGGACCAAGCGCTACTACGGCACCAGCGGCAACAGTTTCGTCGCCGTGGTGGAGTTCGGACCCAAGGTGCGGGCCCTCGCCGTCACCGCTGGGGGGGAAAGCGGCGACCCGGCCTCGCCCCATTTTGACGACGAGGCGCAGCGCTACGCGTCAGGATCGCTGCGTAAAGTTTACTTTTATCCGGAAGACCTGCAGGGTCACGTGGAGCGGGTTTACCGCCCCGGGCCGTGAGACCCAATCGCGTCACGGGGCAAAAATCGCCTTGGGCATCATCACGTGCACGCCCTTGTTGCGGTCGACGAGTTCGGTGATGTCCACATCCCCGGCGACGCTCGTGAGCATGTAGGCGTCGTCGCGGCTGAGATGTTTTTCCGTCTGTAGAAAGGCGACCATCTCGCGAATGGCCTTGTGGGTCGCCATGGACAGATCGTCATCAAACCCCATGGCGATGTAAGCCGTCGGTGTCTCCGCCCGCGGATAGGATTGTCCTGTGCGCTTATGCAAGACGAATTGCAGGGTCCCGATCAGAGACGTCTCGATGGCGGTTATGTCCGACTCGCCATTGCCCTGGGCCGCATGGCCGTCGCCGATTTCAAATAGCGCACCCGGAGTGAAAACGGGCAGGTAGAGGGTCGATCCGGCCACAAGCTCCTTGTTGTCCATATTGCCGCCGATGAAGGTCGGCGGCGCCGAGTCGTACCGACCGACGGCGGGGGGCGGAGCGACCCCCATGCTGCCGAAAAAGGGATGCATGGGAATATCGACGCCCGGGCCGAAATGGGCGATCCCGTGCGCCCGGTCGAGGGGGATGATCTTCATCCGAGCATAGGGAAAATCGTCCGTGAGAAACCCCGCGCCGTAGCGGAAGGCGTTGTAGCCGTAGTCAATGGCCACATCGATCTTCTTGATCCGGATCTCCAGGGTGTCGCCCGGCTCTGCGCCGTCAATATACACCGGCCCCGTGAGGATATGGCCCCCTGGACCGCGGTCTTTCACTTCGGCGAACACATCGCGAAGGCTCTGCTCCACGTCGGCCGGCGCCACGCCGGCCTTCTCAAGGCCCGTGGGGCTGTTGGTGAGGAGGGTGTGAAAAACCACCGTGTCGCCGGACCGGACGTGCAACACCGGTTTCGCCGCAGCATCGTAATTGCCCCAAACCACCGTGGTCGGCGTGGCCTTGAGCTCGTAGGTTTTTCGCCCCTGGTCGCTCATCGCCGCGACCGCCTGGGCGGCCCGCGCCGACGGCGCCATCATGCCTACTCCTGCCGCCACGGCCAAAACCACCGCCAGGAAGGAGGGAATACCCAAGGCCCGCGAACTGATCATCATACGCCCCCTAATACGTCTGGAGGACGGTATAGGACGAGTAAGCGCCCTTGGCACGAAGAACTGAGCCAGGGCGGAGGTTTCGCGGCGCAGCCTAAATAGAGGGCGCAAATGCCGAACGGAACCCACATCACCTCCCCGTCGCGCCGCCCCCCTTGAGCGAGAAAGGGCTCGCCCGCTGGCGGGCGGCGCGAGACCAGCGCCCGTCTCAGGCGCCTGCGGAACCGTTTGTCGGCCGCCGAGGGGCGGGGTAAAGCCTTAGGCGACAGTGGCGCCCAGCCCGCGCCGCCCCCTTGTCCTGGATCATGGTCATGCGTCACGCCGCCCTCCTCGCCGCCCTTGTCCTTGCCGATGCAGGCGCGGGTCGGGCCGCTCCTGTGCGCAGCGTTCCTGATGCTGAACGGGGCGAGCTCTTGAAGCTCGCCCTCGCGTTGGAAACCCCAGCGTTGCAAGCAACCGTCAATCGCCTCGTCGCCTTCGGAACCCGGCATACCCTGTCGGATACGGTCTCCGAGACCCGCGGCATTGGCGCTGCGAGACGCTGGGTGAAGGCGCAGTTCGAGGGTGATGGAGCCGCCTGCGGCGGATGCCTCGCCATTGATACGCCCCAAGCCCTGGTGTCTGGGACCCGCATTCCCACCCCCGCGGCGGTCCAGGATGTCCTGGCGATCCAACGCGGCGCCTCGGATCCGGACCGGGTGGTGATCATCAGCGCTCACGTGGACAGTCGCGTCACCGATGTGCAAAACGCCGTCAGCGACGCCCCCGGGGCCGACGACGACGGGTCGGGGACGGCGGCGGTCCTTGAAGCCGCCCGGGTGCTCTCCAAGCATCGCTTCCCCGCCACGATCGTTTATGCGGTTCTATCCGGCGAGGAGCAGGGCCTGTACGGCGGGAAGATCCTCGCCGACTACGCCAAAGCCAAGGGCTGGCGCGTCGAGGCCGTGCTGAATAATGACATCATCGGCAATACCCACGGCCAGGACGGCGCCCTGGCTGACAAGATCGTGCGGATCTTTTCCGAGGGCACGCGAGCGGACGAGACAAGCGCCGAAGCGACGAGCCGACGACGCGCCGGCGGGGAGTTAGACTCGCCCTCGCGCAACCTCGCCCGCTTCATGGCGGGCCTGGCCGACCGCTACCTCGACAACTTCCGCGTCAGGCTGATCATGCGCGCCGATCGGTTTGGGCGCGGCGGCGACCAGGCGCCCATGCAGGAAGCGGGTTTTCCGGCGGTTCGGGTCACTGAAGCCGACGAGAACTATACGCGCCAGCATCAGGACGTGCGAACTGAAGGCGGCGTCGCGTACGGGGACGTGGCGGCTGGCGTCGATTTTCCCTATCTGGCGCGCGTGACCCGCCTGAACGTGCTCACCCTCGCCGCCCTGGCTCTGGCTCCCGCGCCGCCTACCAACCTCAAGATCACCGGCGCGGTGACGGCGGATACGACCCTCACGTGGACGCCGTCTCCTGGGGCGTCGGACTACAGGGTGTGGTGGCGCGAAACCACAGATCCCCGGTGGTCGGAAAATCGCTCCACAGCCGGGGCCGCGAGTTTCACTTTGAAGGGCGTCAATATCGACGATTACTTCTTCGGCGTCTCCTCGGTCTCCGCCGAGGGCTATGTCAGCCCGGTGGAGTTTCCGGGGCCTGTGGGCGCCTTCGTGCCCGAGCGCGCGGCCGCCCCAGCGCCCTAAGGCGAGCCGGAGAACCAGAGGCGTGGATCGAACCCGCCCCCGTGACGCCCTGCCGCGCCACACGGGGCCTCGGCCATGGCTAAAGACCAGATTTTGCGCCGCGGACGGACGAAACCTTCCCCTAAAATAAAATTCACGGCTTGACCGATGATAGACACAGCATTCTGCAAAATTCACAAATATTAAATTCTAGTAATTTTATTACAAAGACTTCATGACAGTAGATTAACTGGACCAGGCGACGACTAACTCCCAAATTATAGACGTCAATCAAATCATCGTCATTGGGAGAACGACATGTTAAAGACTATTAAGAACCGAAACATCGTACGCGCCATCTCATTTGCGGGCGCAGCAGCAGCCTTTGCGCTTATCATCGGTCCTGCCGCCAGCTATGCCGGCGACATCACCGTGCGCTTCGGCGACCTGGATCTGGCCACGCCGTCCGGCGCCGCCGCCTTTAACGCGCGCGTTGATAGGGCGGCCGACGAGTTCTGCTCGAGCTATGGCCCCAGCCTGTCGCGTCTGCGCAGCTGCCGCGAGGATATTCGCGAAGAGGCCCTGAGCAAGCTCGCCGAAAGCCAGCGCCACGCCCTGACTACTGCCCTCGCGACCGAAAAGACCCATGGTCGCCGTCAGGCGCAAGGCCTGTAGACGGGGCTCTTCCCCCGGCGCGAGACCGCGCATCGTGCGCAACGCACCGCCGCCGCACCCTCGGGAGCCCCGCCCTGAGGGTGCGGCAGGTCCCTTTGGGTCCGGGCCTCCATGATAAATAGGGGGATCTAGGCCGCTTATAGCTGCAATAGATCCCAAAAACGCGAGTACGCTCCACGACATCGCGGCGGGCGCGCCGGCCTGGAGGCGGCGTGGGCGGGCGCGGTGCGGGCTTCGCCGGCGACCGAGCCCGAGCCCGACGGAGGCCCCGAGGGTCCCAACCCGCGAAGCCAGGGATTTGCGCCTTTGTAAATTCCTGACGTTAGGATAATTCCGGTCCAAACCCCGCCAGAGGCGGACGCGCGAAGCTGCAGGCGCCGCAAAGATGCCGGCCTCAGGTTGAGCGGTCTGCGCTCCACCTAGAGGTTACAGGTCTCCCCATGCGATCTGAACATCCGCATCCCGCTGAACCCCGTCTGACGCCACGCGACTGGGGGCGCCCGGACCTGGAGGTTCTCAAGGCGCTTGAAAGCAAGATCCTGTGGCTCTCCACCTATATGATCCACCATGCGAACCACATAAGGCCGTCCCGGGACGGCCTGAAGGTTGGGGGCCATCAGTCCTCCAGCGCGAGCGTGGTGAGCCTCATGACCGCGCTGTATTTCCACAGCCTCGGCCCCGATGACCGGATCGCAGTGAAGCCCCACGCCTCGCCGGTGATGCATGCGATCCAGTACCTCCTCGGGACGCAGGACCTGGATCAACTCAAGCGTTTCCGCGGCCTTGGCGGAGCCCAGTCCTATCCGTCGCGAACCAAAGACGCGGTGGAGGTGGATTTCTCCACAGGCTCAGTCGGCCTCGGCGTCGCGGCGACGCTGTTCGCCTCCCTGGTCCAAGACTACGTGGGAGCCCACGGATTGATGCAGGACGGTCGGGCCCAAGGACGCATGGTCTCGCTGCTTGGCGACGCCGAGCTGGACGAGGGCAATATTTATGAAGCGCTCCTGGAGGGATGGAAGCACGAGATCCGTAATCTCTGGTGGATCATCGACTACAACCGCCAGAGCCTCGATGGGGTCGTCAACGACGAACTGTTCCATAAGATTGAGGGCTTTTTCTCCAATGTGGGCTGGAAAGTCGTCACGCTGAAGTTCGGACGTCGACTAGAGGCAGCGCGGAACGGGCCAGCGGGCGAAGCGATCTTGGACTGGATCGAGCGCTGTCCCAACCAGCTCTATTCGGCCCTGACGTTCAAGGGCGCCAGCGCATGGCGCGACCGATTACGGCAGGACCTGCATGGGGCGTCAGGCCTCAAGAGCTTCCTCGACATGCACGACGACGAAACCCTGCCGGCGATTATGACCAATCTTGGCGGGCATGACCTTGAGACCATCCTCGACGCCTTCGATGCGGCGCACGGGGATCCTACGCCGCACTGCTTCGTCGCCTACACCATTAAGGGCTATGGCCTGCCGCTTCAGGGCCATAAGGACAATCACGCCGGGCTTATGAACCCAACCCAGCTCTCCGAGTTTCAACGCCGCTGCGGCGTGCCTGAGGGCGCGGAGTGGGAGCCTCTGGCCGGCCTCAAAAATCCTCGGGCCGTCGCCGACCTCATCGGCGCCGCGCGCCGGCGACGGCGCGCGGCGGTCGCTGTCCCGCCTGTGGTCGCTGTAGACCCCATCCCGACCCCGGCGGGGGCGAACCTCTCCACCCAGGAGGCCTTCGGGAAAATCCTTTTCGAGCTCGCCCGCGAACGCACGCCCCTCTCAGAGCGGATCGTCACCACTTCGCCCGACGTCACCGTCTCCACCAATCTTTCCGGTTGGGTGAACCGTCGCGGCGTCTTCCATTCCTCGGACAAGGCCGACATCTTCCAAGACGAGAAGATCGCGAGCCCGCAGAAATGGCGCATGGGGCCGCGCGGTCAGCATATCGAACTGGGCATTGCGGAGAACAATCTGTTTCTCCTTCTGGGCCAGCTGGGCCTGGCGCACGCTTTCTGGGGGGAGAGGGTTCTCCCGGTCGGCACGGTCTACGACCCCTTCATCAATCGGGGCCTGGATGCCCTTATCTATGCCTGCTACCAGGGCGCGCGGTTTATGCTGGCGGCCACGCCTTCGGGGGTCACCCTCGCGCCAGAAGGCGGCGCGCACCAGTCGGTGAACACGCCCCTCATCGGCATGGCCCAGGATGGCCTGAGCTATTTCGAACCGGCCTACGCCGACGAGCTGGCGCTGATCATGGCCTGGGCCTTCAAACACCTCCAGGCGGAAGACGGGGGATCGGTTTACCTGCGCCTATCCACCCGGGTCCTCGCCCAACCCGAACGATCCCTTGCGCCAGACCAGGCGGCCGGGGTCATCGACGGCGCCTACTGGGTTCGTCGGCCGGGGATGAGCTCAGCCCTCGCCATCGCCTATTGCGGCGCCCTCGCCCCGGAGGCGCAAGCCGCCGCAAGGGCGCTTATGGACCGTAACCCCGGCTTAGGCGTTTTGGCCGTCACCTCGCCGGACCGACTTTATCGGGGCTGGAGCGAAGCGCAGCGTCGTCGCGCCTTAGGCGAGGCGGACGCAGCGGCGCCGGTGGAACGCCTTTTGTCCGATCTTCCGCGAGACGCGACCCTGGTTTCGGTGATCGACGGTCACCCCGCGAGTCTGGCGTGGTTAGGCTCGGTGGAAGGTCACGCCATCCAGGGTCTGGGCGTGGATCGGTTTGGTCAGTCCGCTGACCTGCCCGACCTTTACAGAACCCACGGCATAGACGCGCAGGCGATCGTTCGCGCGGCATCCGCGCCGCGCCGCGCCCTCTGGCGTGGCCAAAAACCGCGTCGCCTGGCTGAGCCTTAAGGCGGCGGCCGCCCCGACGGGGCGCGGGTCAGTTACGGCCTAAGGCCTCCTCAAGGAGACCCAAGCCGGCGAGGGCGAAGGCCTCCATGTTGGCAGCTCGGTCCCCCACGCCGGTTTGGATGGTCAACGACCGCGCGTGGTCGCCGTCGATAGCGATGCAGGTGTGCCCTGCCGGATCCCCGTAAGGGTTTCCCGTCGGTCCCGCCGCCCCCGTCTCAGACAGGCCCCAGCTCGCCCCCAAGCGGTCCCGCACAGTGGCGGCAAGGATGACGGCGTAGGGCTCAGAGGCTGACCGCACGCCAACGAGGGCTTCGCGTTGGAGGCCCAGGAGGCGGTGGCGAGCCCGGGCCGTGTAGATCACGCCGCCGCCGATGAAGTATCGCGACGCTCCAGGCGCAGCGAGGAGGGCGGCGCTGATCAAGCCTCCGGACGAAGACTCGGCCACGGCCACGGTCTCGTTGCGTGCGACAAGGGCTTCACCGACCCTCATCCCGAGTTCAAACACCCGCTCCATAGGCCCTCCCGGACGGGGACCCGGGCCGGGCCTCCCCGTGACGACGATAGCAAATTGTCGGTTCGGGCGCGAACGCCGGGCGCCCTGGCGGCTTTCGCGGCCGGCTCAGGAGCATTCGGCCTGGAGACGCCAAAGAATTCATCAATTGTCGCGCATCGTCACAGGGCGCGTCCATGCGTCGCTGGACGCGGAGGACTGCAGACCGTTTGCTTTGATCATGCCGATTCTATCGATTCGCCATCTTACGCGGTACCGCTATCGAAAGGCCGTCGCCTTCGGCGAACATCGGATGATGTTCAGGCCTCTGGAAAGCTATGACCAGCGTCTTCTGTCCTGGACCGTTGAGATCACGCCTGAGCCCGAGGCCATGCGCCACGTTCACGACGTTTTTGGCAATTGCGTCGGCATAGCGACCTTCGACCGCACGTCGGACGAACTGGTGTTCGACAGCCGCGTGACCCTCGACCATAGACCCCAGCCCGGACTTCTGGAGGACGGCGAGAGCGTCGCCTGGTCGGAAACCCTCCCCTTGGTCTACGGCGCTGAGGATCTGCCGGACCTGATGCGTTCCATCGAGCGGCATCATCCTGACCCGGGCGGAGCGGTGGAGGCCTGGGCGCGCCGTTTTCTGCGCCGCGGCGGACCGACCCGGCTGGCTGATCTCCTCGCGCGGATGACCCAGGCGATCCACAGCGATTTTCGCTATGCGACGCGGCTTTATGGCGAGCCCCAGGCCCCCGCCCGCACCCTGGAGCTGAAAGCTGGCACGTGCCGCGACTTCGCTATGCTCATGATGGAGGCTGCGCGCAGTCTTGGCCTCGCCGCCCAGTTTGTCTCCGGCTACATCTATTCTCCCGCCAGAGCCCAGGGGGGACTCACTCGGGTCGGAGCGGGCCACACCCACGCGTGGCTGCGGGTGTACCTTCCGGCGTGCGGCTGGGTTGAGTTCGATCCCACGAACGGGATCATAGGCAACCGCGACCTTGTGCGTGTGGCCATCGCCCGGGACCCGCGCCAAGCCGTCCCTCTTGGCGGCCGTTGGATCGGTGCGGCGTCGGACTATGTGGGCATGGACGTCGAAGTGGATGTGCGTTGCGAGGACGAAGCGACGACGCAGACCACGGCGCCCCCCGCGGCGCCCTCAAAGTCCCGCAGAGCGGCTGCGCGCGCCAGCGGGACAGCCGTTCGAGCGCGTTGACGCCGCCCACCGCGGCGGTCAGGCGGCGAAGCTCTCAGGCGAGGCCCGCCGCCAATTGGCGGCGTAGAAGCGGTTCTCGCACGTTCCGTCCACAAGCGTGCGCGGCTCTAAGAAGGTGTGCAGTTCGTTGAAGGGCCGGATTTCAGTCGCCGAGACCCGGCGCGCCAGATGATGAGCTCGAAGCTCGCTGGGATGCTCCAGGCCAGCGGCGGCGAGCATCTCCGACAGAGCGCGCAGGGTCATGCGGTGGAAGTTATAAACACGCTCCGCCTTGTCGGGCACGTAAAGCGCGGTTTGCCGAACCGGGTCCTGGGTGGCGACGCCCGTCGGACAGCGATTGCTGGCGCAGCTCAACGATTGAACGCAACCGAGAGCGAACATGAACCCTCGCGCCGCATTGGCCCAGTCCGCGCCGATGGCGAGGACGCTGGCGATGTCAAAGGCGCTGACGATTTTTCCAGCGGCGCCGATCTTGATCTTATCGCGCAGTCCGGCCCCTACGAGGGTGTTGTGGACGAATAAAAGCCCCTCGCGCATAGGCGCCCCGATGTGGTCGCTAAACTCCGTCGGCGCCGCGCCCGTGCCGCCTTCCGAGCCGTCGACGACGACAAAATCCGGCACGACGCCAGTTTCAAGCATCGCCTTGACCATGGCCATAAACTCCCAGGGGTGCCCCAGGCACAGCTTGAAGCCTACGGGCTTTCCGCCTGACAAACGGCGAAGCTCGGCGATGAACGCCATCATTTCGAGGGGCGTGGAGAAGGCGGTGTGGCGTGAGGGCGAAACACAATCCTGACCCATGGGGATTCCCCGGGTCTCGGCGATCTCAGCGGTCACTTTCGCCGCCGGCAGGACCCCGCCATGGCCCGGCTTCGCGCCCTGACTGAGTTTAATTTCAATCATCTTCACTTGACCTTCCGCTGCGGTGCGCGCGAACCGGTCAGGGTCAAAACGCCCATCCAGGGTGCGGCAGCCAAAGTAGCCGCTAGCGACCTCCCAGACGATGTCGCCGCCCATTCGCCGGTGATAGGGCGAAATGGCGCCCTCTCCAGTGTCGTGGCTGAAGCCGCCCATCCGGGCGCCCTCGTTGAGCGCCATGATGGCGTTGGCGCTCAACGAGCCGAAGCTCATGGCCGAGATGTTGAACACCGACGCCGAGTACGGCTTCGTGCACTGCGGGCCGCCGATATCAATCCGGAATTTGGCTGGATCCGTGGGCGTTCGAGGCGCTGTCGAATGACCAATGAACTCATAGCCGTCGCGGTAAACGTCAAGGAGCGTCCCGAACGAGCGGGATCCGCTCTCGCCCTTGGCGCGCTGATAAACGAGGGATCGCTGGCTACGGGAAAAGGGCGCCGCCTCTTCGTCGCTCTCGATGAGATACTGGCGGATTTCGGGGCGGACGAGCTCGGCGAACCATCGGATGTGTCCGATGACCGGAAATCCTCTTTGGATCGAATGGCGCCTCTGGATGAGATCGCGCACCCCTAAAAGAGACAGGAGACCTAAGGGTGTCGCCAGAAAGAGCGCGGGTCTCCACGAGGAAGACGCGGCAACCGTGGCGATGAACGCCACAACGCACAGGGCGAAGGCCGTGTATCGGCTTGGCCGGAACCGTTCCGCTAGGGTCATAGGGACATCCACGTCGCCGCAAAGGCCTTGGTGGCGACAGCGGTGGCCCTATTCGGTTAAGGTACAATGACAGATTGACGGAGACAGACCGTGACCCCCGACGAACGCACCCTGCTGCAAGGTTTTCTTACCGACCTCGTAAACACGCCCCAGGTGGCGCGGGATCCTGAAGCGGACGCCATGATCTCCCAGGCGGTCCAGTCCAACCCAGGGGCGGTCTATCTCCTGGTCCAACACGCCATCCTTGCTGACCAGGCCCTCCACGCCGCCCAGGCGAAAATCCAGGCTCTACAGGCCCAACCCGTTCCCGCAGCCGCGCCGACTTCGTTCCTTGGCGGCGGCGTTCAGCCCTGGAGCGGACAGGGCGGACAGCCTGTGGCCTCCTCCCCCTTCGCCGCCAATAGCGGCCTTGGCGGTTTTCTCAAGTCCGCTGGCGTCGTCGCAGCCGGTGTGGCTGGAGGCGATTTCATCGCCCAGGGCATTGAGAATATCTTCTCACCGCGCTGGTGACCTATGAAGGCGCCGGCGCGGCGCCCATCTAGGTGACACGACCACGCCTGGGGTCCCGCCGGGACCTCGTTCGACGAAGGTGGCTGCCATGGCGGATCTGTCCGTCCTTGACCTTGTTCCCATCACCGCTGGGGGCGACGCCGCAGAGGCGCTGCGCAACAGCCTCGACCTCGCGCGTCACGCCGAACGGCTTGGATACACGCGCTATTGGCTGGCTGAGCATCACAATATGCCCGGCGTCGCCAGCGCCGCCACCGCGGTCGTCATCGCCCATATCGCTGGCGGAACCAACCGGATTCGCGTGGGATCGGGCGGCATTATGCTGTCCAACCACGCACCTTTGGTGATCGCCGAACAGTTCGGCACCCTGGCCGCGCTTCATCCCGGCCGCATTGACCTGGGCGTCGGTCGCGCACCCGGCGCCGACCAAATGACCGTCCGCGCCCTCAGGCGCACCATGGACCCGGACCCGGACGCCTTTCCCCGGGATGTCATTGAGCTCATGGCCTATTTCCGTCCGGCCCAGGCCGACCAACGGGTGCAGGCGGTTCCCGGCGCGGGTCTTGACGTTCCAGTTTGGATCCTTGGCTCAAGCACATACGGCGCTCAGCTCGCGGCGGCGCTTGGCCTTCCCTACGCCTTCGCCGCGCATTTCGCGCCCGCCGACCTCGACGCGGCGCTCGCGATTTATCGCAGTCGGTTCAAGCCCTCCGAGGCCCTGGCGAAACCCTATGTGATGGTCGCCATGAATATCGTCGCCGCCGAGACCGACGCCGAAGCCTTCCACCTCTTCACGTCCCTGCAACAGGCTTTCTTCAATCTTCGAATAGGGAGGCCGGCTCCGCTTCCGCCGCCTTTGCCGTGGGGGGTGGGGCCAGACCATCCGGCGGCGGCCGGCCTTTTCGCCGAGGTCCTCGCGCGCTCCATTGTCGGCGGTCCTGCGACGGTGCGCGCCGGCCTGCACGCGCTTATCGCACGGACCGGAGCCGATGAGATCATGGCCACGGCAGGCGTCTTTGATCATCACAAGAGGCTTCGCTCGTTCGAGATCGCCGCCAGCGCGGCCCACGATGTGCGGGCCGCCGCCGAAGGCTGGGAACCGGCGAGGGGCGCTCTGGTCTCCTGACAAAGAGAGAGAGAGAGAGAGAGAGAGAGAGACAGAGAGACAGAGAGAGCCGTCCCAGGCGCGCCTTACGCCCTCGGTGGACGCACAGGCGCAATGCGGCGGGCCAGGTAGCGCACAGTTTTCCCGCTGGTGGCGAGGCGCCCCTCGCCGACTTCCTGGAATTTCAGGCTGCGGTGTAACGCCTCTGAGGCGAGGTTCGGGGGCGTGGAATTGACCTCGCAGACGATCAAGACATGGCCCGCCGACCGGGAGACCTCAAACAAACGCTCATAGAGGCGACGGGCGAGGCCCCTGCCCCTGGCCGCCGGGGCGACGACGATGCGATCAACGTACACAAACCGCTCATAGCGGTCGCGGAACCAAAGGAAATTGGGACTTTCGTACGCGGCGTCCTGATCCACGGCGAGCAAAAGGGCGTCCGCTTCGCCGATGCCGCAGGCGAGAACGGCCGAGAAGACGAGGTGTCTGAGACCGTCGAGGTTCAGGGGAGAGAGTTCGACCTCGTGCGTGGCGTTGAGCGCCAGGAGCGCCCGGCAAAGAGGGCTCTCAGACGTCAGCTCCGTCGCTTCAAGGCGCACGATGACGTCGGACATCACCGGATCTGTGCGGCGCCCATGGCGCGCGCGGGAAGGTCCAACCGACGGATGCGCAGCTCCGTCATGCGTTTTGCACCAGTTTTCGACCCTCCTGGGCCTGCCATATCAAAAGCGCCGGAGCGCCGATAAGGATGTCCTTGGCCCGCTTCATCAAAGATAGCGCCAGGGCCGTTTCCGGCGGGAGCCCGAACAGGGGCGCGACCACCACATAGGCCCCCTCCTGGATGCCAAGCCCTCCCGGGGTCATGAAGGCGACGCTTCGCACTGCAGAAAGCAGGCTCTCTAGGGCGAGGACCTGCCAGGGGGCGAGGCGCGCGCCCATGAGCAAGAGGGCGAGCCAGGAACACAGGCCGCTGGCGACCCAGCTCAGGGCATGAAGTCCGAACGATGCGGCAAGGCGGGCGGGCTGGCCGTAAACGGCGGCGAGAGCGGAGCGGACAGCGTCGGCGCGGGCGCGGCTGTCCTTAAGCCAGCGTCGGGACAGGTGGGCGAGGAGATCCACAGAACGACCCTGAAACGCCACGAAGGCCCCTAGGATCGCCCCGCCAAGGACGACGGCCATAACGGTTGTGGTGAAAACGGCGCGGGCCGCGCCCACATGGGCGATCGAGGCGGCCAGAAGCGCAATTCCGGCTAAGGTGTAGACCAGCTGAGCCGCCATCTCGGTGGTGAGATCGATGATCAAGGATGACACGACAATCGCTTCAGCGACGCCCCGCTGCCCGACGGCGCGGATACCCACCACCAGCCCCCCCACCTGCGCAAGGGGAAGAACGTCCGCCGCAGCCTCTCGAAGCAGACGCCCCCAGATGAAGATGAACGCCCGCCGCAGACCCACCCCCGGCGCCGCGACCCACCAGGCGGCGCCGAGGGGGCAGAAGACCAGGAGGTTGCAGGCGCAATAGACCGCGAACCCCGCCCATCCCACCGTGTCGATGGCCCTCGCCAGACCCGCAAAGCCCACGTGAACTACAATGGCGGCGGTCAGGACGACCCCGACCAAGAGGGCCGCCCCGGCGCCGACCTTCAGGCGCGTCATAGCGCGCCAGCCGTGAAGCCTAGGCCATCGCGGATTGAGGCGTAAACCGTAGAAAAAGGCGCATCATAGCGGGGACGAACCGCGGCCTCAAAAGCCGTGGGTCGTAGGGCGACAAACGTCGGTCGTTCTCCGCCAGGCATAGTCGAGCGAGTTCGGCAAAGGAGATCTCCACGCCGAGCTCCTTGGATCCGGACAGGGTGAAATTGTTGTCCTGTGCCTTGGGGCTCTTCTCCATGTCCCTGGCTAGACCCAGCCGCTCCCAGATCAGAAATAGCCAAACGGCGAGCACCTTCAATTCAAACCAGGGCCGACGCCACACCGGCATGGTGCGCCGCCGCCAGGCGACCCAATTGACGAAGAAGAGAATATGACGCCCCTCCTCCCTCATCACGGGCTCGAAAGTATCGACAAGTTCGGGGGGAAAGAAGCCAGATTTTTTCGCCAGGGCAAAAAGTCCGAAACCGAAGAAGCTGTCGATGCACTCCGAGAAGCCCGTCACCATGAAGGCCCACTCCGGATCGCGGGGAGTCTGATATTCCGGCTCCGGTTCGAGGGTGATTCCGTAGGCCGCAACCATGTGGGAAAGGACGGTTTTGTGGCGGCGCTCCTCAAACGCGTCCATTTCCACCGCGGCTTTCAAGAGGGGATCATCCACCACCGATGCGTAGCTCTGAACATTGAGCCCGGCCTTTCCTTCAGTCTGAACGGCGATGTCCCAAATGGGCAGGGATATGATCTTGCCTCGCGTTTCCTCATCCAGGAGCGGCCAGTCGATGACGGCGGGCCTATAGGGATCGTGGGTTTTTAAGAGGGTTTCGCAAAATAGGCGCTTATGCGCGTCGTCGCCCAATTTAAACGGCGCGTCGGGTGTTCCGCTCGGTTGATGCTCAAGTGCGAAAAAGGAGGCGACGTCACTCACAAGGCGGTCCTTTCATCCAAGAAGCCTGAGCTTCTTTTTCATCGCCCCGGGGCATGACTTAGGATGCGGTCGCAGGGTGTGAAGAGCGGCTGCGGGAGAAAAAGGCGGGCTGCTAGGGCCCGCTCTCAGCCGAGATCGCTGAAGGCGCACAAGGTCGCCCCGCTCCCATCAAGGGCCTCGCGACACAAGGGGGACATGAGGGCCTGAAACTCGTCTGAAAACCGGTACCCAGGCGCGGCGCCGTCGAACCCTCCCCCCGTGGCTGGGTGAAGGTAAAGCTCGGTCAGGCCCGGCGGCAACCTTTGAATGATGCCTGCGACCCTCTCAGGGGTCATGGCGCCGGACCAGGCCAGACCGAAGACCTGGTCGGCCATGCGCACGCCTGCGCGCCTAAACCGAGCGCGCACCAGCCTCGCCCAGGGGTCTGTGACCCAGGCCGGGCGCGGCTCAGCGCCCGGGTCGACGGCGGCCAGGATGCGCCTCGGCTCAAGCGGGGCGCGGCTCGCCGTCAGTCCGTAACCGCGGCCGATGGCCAGGATCAAACCCGCGATGGTCGGATGCAGGTGATAGTGCTTATGCGTATTCACGTGGTCGAGGCGAAGCCCCGTCGCCCGAAAAGCCTCGAACTGGGCCGCGATTTCCGCCGCAACCTGGCGGCGTACTGAGGGTCTGCAGAAGATCTCCACCCCGAGGGCGGCCATGTCGGTGCGGAACAGCCCATCAGCGCCCACAAGGTCTGGCAGGTCGCTCGGGGCGCACACGGGGCGCCCCTCGACGAGTACAAGATGGAGGCCCACTCGAAGTTCAGGGGTCCGGCGTGCGCGGCGAAGGGCATCTTCAACCCCCGGCGCGCCCACCATCAGGCTGGCGGCCCGCAGGATGCCCTTTCGGGCGCCGGCTTCTACCGCTTCATTGACCTCCGTCGCCGCGCCGAAGTCGTCGGCGGTGACGATCAGACGCTTCAAGCGGCCGCCATTTCCTTACGTTCTCGCAGGAAGCGGAAAAACTCCACGCCTTCGCGAAGACGGCGCTTCATCATGTCGCCGTCGCGAAGCATCTCATTGACGATGGCTCCGATCTTGCGAGGCCTGAAGTAGAACTTCTTGTAGAAGTCCTCCACGGCGTCGAATATCTCCTGGTGGCTCAGGTGCGGATAATGAAGGGGCGCGATCTGGACGCCCTTGTCGTTGACCAGCTCGGCGTTGGCCTCGTCAAGCCAGCCGTTCTTTACCGCCTGGTCGAACAAGAAGGTGCCGGGATAGGGCGCGGCGAGGGAGACCTGGATGGTGTGCGGATTGATCTTCTGCGCCCACGCCTTGGTCGCCTCAAGGGTCTCACGCGTCTCGCCTGGAAGGCCGACGATGAAGGTGCCGTGGATCTGGATGCCAAGGTCGTGGCAGTCGCGGGTGAACTGCTCAGCGACTTCGATGCGCATGCCTTTTTTTATGTTGTGCAGGATCTGCTGGTCGCCAGATTCGTAGCCGACCAACAGCAAGCGCAGCCCGCCCGCCTTCAACTTCTCAAGGGTCTTGCGCGGCACATTGGCCTTGGCGTTGCATGACCATGTCACGCCCAGTTTTCCAAGCCCCTCGGCGATGGCTTCGGCCCGAGGCAAGTCATCGGTGAAGGTGTCGTCGTCGAAGAAGAACTCTTTGACCTGGGGAAACGCCGCCTTGGCCGCGGCGATTTCATCGACCACGTTCTGCACGCTTCGGGTCCGATAACGGTGTCCGCCCACGGTCTGGGGCCACAGGCAGAAGGTGCAACGGCTCTTGCAGCCGCGGCCGGTGTAGACGGAGATGTAGGGGTGCTTCAGGTAGCCGATGAAATAGTCTTCGATGCGCAGATCACGCTTGTAGACGTCAATGACCGAGGGCAGCTCGTCCATGTTCTCAAGAACCGGCCGGTCGGGATTGTGGACGATTTCGCCCTCTGCGGTCCGGTAGCTTAGGCCCAGGATTTGCGACCAAGGCCTTTCGTCAGCCACGTCCTTAACGGTGAAATCGAACTCGTTGCGGCAGACGAAATCCACCACCGGCGCGTCCATCAGGCTTTCGTCAGCCTTCACGGCCACCTTGGCGCCGATGAGGCCGGCCTTCAGGCGGGGGTTGGCGGCCTTCATGGCGGCGATGCATTTCACGTCCGAATCGAAGGAGGGAACGGACGTGTGGACCACGACGAGATCGAAATCGTTCGCCTGAGCCACCACCTCGGCAAGCTTGATGCCGGCCGGCGGGGCGTCGATAAGCTTGGAGTTGGGAACCAGAGCGGCGGGCTGCGCCAGCCAGGTGGGAAACCAGAAGGACTTGATCTCCCGTTTGGCCTGATAGCGGGAGCCGGCGCCGCCGTCGAAACCGTCGAACGAGGGGGCCTGCAAGAAGAGGGTGCGCAGCATCAGTCTGTCCTAAACCGGTCGAAGATCGCCGTCAGGCGTCACATGGAACTTCGCGCCGCGCCATTCAACCGATCGACCGGCGAAGGAAGCGAGGAACACGAACATCCCCACCATATCGCGTATTGGCAGCAGCCACCAAGTGCCGAGCCTGCGCCCAATGGCGCGGTCAACCCGAAACGCCAGCCAAGTGCGGGACGCCAGCGCCGCGGCGAGCACGGCGAGGGCCGGCGGGGAAAAATGAAAAATCGCCGCGCCGACAAGGGCCAGGGGCGTTGGGAAGGTGACGACGCTTCCAGCATGGCCCAGGGGATCGAGGCCGCGGATCGTCCGCGCCCATCGCAGTTCGTGGGAGAAAAGCTCGCGCAATGTCGCTTCCGAGCAACTGTGCGAGACCACGGCCGGCGCCAAGGTTGAGGCGAGGCCAAGGCGGCGGACGGCGGCGCCGATGGCGTAATCGTCGGCGAGAACGTCTTTGAAGGCGACAAAGCCGCCGATTGATTCGAGCGTCTCGCGCCGCAGGGCGATCGTTGAGCCCATGCACGGGTGGGCCATGCCCAGAACCACGCCGGTGATCACGTTGGGCAGAAATTGATAACTCACGCCCATGGCGGCGAAGCGAGACCAGAAGCCGCCCTCCGGACGCCCATAGTAGGGACAGGTGACGACGCCGACCCCGGGCTTTGAGAGCGCATCGGAAACCTGGACCAGATACTTCGGGTCCACGCCGATATCGCTGTCGCTGAGGACGAGAATCGCCGCGTCCGCTCCCCTCGAGAGGTTCACCACATTGGAAATTTTGCGGTTTTTCCCATGGATTGCGCCATCAACGACAAGCTCTACCGCTGTGTGCGGATAGAGGGTCCGAAGCGCCTGAACCACGCCGACGGCCCCGTCGTTCGGGTCATGGACCCCAAAAATCAAATGGGTCGCTTCACCGCCGTCCTGATTAAAAAAACTCTCGAGGTTCTGGCGCAAACCCGGCTCTGCGCCATGTAAGGGCTTAAGGATGGCGATGGTCTCCCCCGCCGTCGCACAGTTGGATCTCTCCCTCCGAAGAAAATGTTGGACAAACGCCGAGGAGGCGACGGTATAGGCTACGCCGACGCTCGCCAGGGCCGTGGCGATCCAACCGACCGTCGTCATCATCACGCTAAGACTCACCATGCGAAAGGTCCGGGGCGCCCGTGTTTCTCCCATGACCGAGGAAAACCCCGAGCGCCAGGGCTGCTGTCGAGCGCCCGCCGCGCCGCGCGCCCCGTCGCCGGACGGACTTTAGCGCCATGACCCGCCCGTCCCGTCAGGGTCGCCGCCGCGACCATAACCTCGCCCTCGCCTGCGCCGTCGCCCTGAGCTTCGCGCCAGGGCTCAAGGGCGGTGCGGCGTTCGCCAGGACCCCATCGGTGAACGCAGACCCCCTCGAGGGCGCCAACAGGGCCTTTTTCGCCTTCAATCAATGTCTCGATCATATCCTGATCCGGCCAGCCGCCATGACCTATCAGCGGGTTTTGCCGAACCCGGTGCGTCAGGGCCTTCGCAACGCCGCCTCCAACCTTGGCGAACCCTCCGTCGCGGTCAATGACATCCTTCAGGGCCGCGGGTCGCGCGGCCTCAAAAGTGCGGCGCGCTTCGCCATCAACTCCACGGTTGGGGTTTTCGGCCTTTTCGATCTTGCGCGGCGCGCGGGCCTTTCCCATCACCCCAACGACTTCGGCATCACCCTTGCCCGCTTCGGCGTCACCGCCGGCCCTTATCTCGTCATCCCCGTTGCGGGCCCCAACACGGTGCGCGACGCCCTCGGAAACCTGGCTGACCTCGCCTTGAACCCCCTCGCCTACGCCCGCTACACCGGGGATAAGGCCGTCGGGATCACAAGCGTCGTCTCCGCGGGGCTGGACACGCGCGCTGAGGCCGACCAAAGCCTGAAGGCGCTCGAGGCGTCGGCGACGGATCCCTACGCTTCGTTGCGTTCATTCTGGCTGCAAAATCGGGAGGCTCAAATCACAGGAGGCAAGATCAACCTGGACGCCTTGCCCGACTTCGACGCAACCAGCGCTCCAGCGGCGCAGCCGTCGCAACCTAATCCCCACATCAGCGCGTCTCCCCACGACGCAGGGGCGAGCGCGGCGCCGGGATGGCCAAGCGAAGCCGCCGTCGCCGGTACTGACGCCGTGTCCGCTGGGGCGGGCGTTTTAGGAGCGCCATGAAAGGGTTAGCGGAAGGCGGACTGACGCTGGTCACCGGCGCGACCGGTTTCGTCGGCTCGGCCGTTGCGCGCGCCCTGCAGGCGCAAGGCGTGCCGCTACGGGTCCTCAAACGGCGCGCCAGCCCCGGCGGTAACCTCGAGGGGTTGAACGCGGAGGTTGTGGAAGGCGATCTTTCCGACCCGACGTCCCTTCGGCACGCGCTGCGCGGCGCGCGGCGCCTCGTGCATGTGGCGGCCGATTACCGGCTCTGGGCGCGAGACCCCGAGGAAATCGTCCGCAACAATCTATCGGGGACCCAAGCGGTCATGTCGGCGGCCCTCGAGGCCGGCGTCGAACGGGTGGTCTACACCTCAAGCGTCGCGACCCTCGGCTTCCGCGATGACGGCGCGCCGGGCGACGAGACCCTGCCTCTCAAAGAGAACCAGGCCGTGGGCGCTTATAAGCGCAGCAAAGTGCTTGCCGAGCGGCTGGTTGAGCGGATGGTCGCCGACCACGGCTTGCCGGCCGTCATCGTCAACCCCTCCACCCCCATTGGTCCCAGGGACATCAAGCCCACCCCCACCGGAAGGATCATCGTCGAGGCCTCAGCGGGGCGGATACCGGCCTTCGTGGATACGGGGCTGAACCTCGTCCATGTGGACGACGTCGCTGAGGGCCACGTCCTCGCCCTCGCCAAAGGCCGGGTTGGCGAGCGCTATATCCTCGGCGGCCAGGATGTCAGCCTGCGCCAGATGCTCAGCGACATCGCCGATCTGGTCGGCCGCAGGCCCCCCACCATCAATCTGCCGAGGACGCCGCTCTACCCCCTCGCCATCGCGGCCGAGGCCCTTGGCCAGGTCACCGGCAAGGAGCCCTTCCTCACGCGCGACGCGCTGAAGATGGCGAGCCATCACATGTTCTTCACCTCGGCGAAGGCGGAGGGTGAACTCGGGTACACGGCGCGGCCCTATCGAGAGGGTTTGAGGGACGCCCTGCGCTGGTTTCAGACCGTCCCCCGCCGCGCAGCATGATCTCCCTGTGCGTGGCGGCCCTCAGCCTGGGCGTGTGGGTGGTGTTGATATTCGGGCGCGGCTACTTCTGGTTGGCCCGAGACCGGGATGACCGCGAGACCCCGCCGCGGCCCGCCCCGTGGCCCGCCGTCTGCGCCGTCGTGCCGGCTCGCAACGAAGCCGACGTCATCGCCCGTTCCATCGGCAGCCTCCTGCAGCAGGACTACGAGGGCGCCTTCCACGTGGTTCTTGTCGACGACGACAGCCGGGACGGCACCGCGGAGGCGGCCCGAGAGGCCGCCAGGACCCTTGGCCGGGAGGACAGGCTCACCGTCTTGACTGGAGCGCCTCTGGCGGCGGGATGGACCGGCAAGCTCTGGGCCATGGCCCAGGGCGTGGAGGTCGCCTCGAGGCTCGCGCCGCCCCCGCAATACCTGCTCCTCACCGACGCCGACATCGCCCACGCCCCCGATAATCTTGCGCAGCTCACCGCCAGGGCCGAAGCGGGCGGCCTTGGACTGACCTCCCTCATGGCCCGCCTTCAGTGCGCCACGCCCGCCGAGCGCGCCCTGATCCCGGCCTTCGTGTTCTTCTTCCAGATGCTCTATCCGTTCAGCCGGGTCAACAACGCGACCGACCCCCTTGGCGCTGCGGCCGGCGGGTGCATGCTGGCGCAAAGGGAGGCGCTGGAGGCGCAGGGCGGAATAGGCGCCATTCGCGGCGCCCTCATCGACGACTGCACCCTAGGCGCGCTGATGAAGCGCCGCGGGCCCATCTGGCTCGGCCTTACCGACCGGGCGGTGAGCCTTCGGCCCTACCTTACCGTCAGGGAGATCGGCCGCATGGTCGCCCGCTCCGCCTACGCCCAGCTCAACTACTCGCCGCTCTTGCTTTTGGGCGTGCTCCTCGGCATGGGCGCGACATATCTGGCGCCGCCTCTGCTGGCGGTGTTCGGCGGCGCTCTCGCGCGCGTCCTCGGGTTCTCAGCCTGGGCGCTCATGGCCGTGAGCTTTCAGCCCATGCTTAGATTTTATGGTCGCTCGCCCCTTTGGGGGCCAGTCCTGCCCCTCATCGGCGCCCTTTATGCGGGGTTCACGCTCCAGTCCGCCATTGATGTATGGACGGGGCGCGGCGGACTATGGAAGGGGCGCGTCCAGGCGCGTGCAGGGATGACATGAACACCAACCCCACCGCCCAGGAAACGGGCGATTTGCTGCCGGATCTTGTGTCCAACGATCTGGCCTCAGGAAAAAACCATAAGGACGAGAACTTTCCCGTTGCGTCCTTCATCCTAAAGCCTCGGCACCGGTCGGCCATCATGGCCTTCTACCGGTTTGCGCGAAAGGCCGACGATGTGGCCGACCATCCATTGGCCACGCCGGAGGCCAAACTCGCGCGCCTTGCCGTGATGCGCGCGACCCTCTTAGGCGACAGCGACGCCGATCCCGAGGCGCAGGCCCTGCGTGCGGCCCAAGCGCAACGTGGTCTTGACGCACGCCATGGCGTCGATCTGTTGCGGGCTTTCACCCTGGACGTCTCCCAGTCGCGCTACCCCACCTGGGACGCCTTGATGGACTATTGCCGCTACTCGGCCATGCCCGTCGGGCGCTTCGTGCTGGACGTGCACGAGGAGGATCCCGCCCTGTGGCCGGCGTCGGACGCCCTTTGCGCAGCCCTGCAGGTCATCAATCATCTCCAAGACTGCTCCAAGGATTATCAGGACCTCGGCCGGGTCTACCTGCCCCTGGACGCCCTGGAGGCGAACGGGTGCCCTGTGGAGGCTCTCAGCGCTGACCGGGCCTCTCCCGCGCTCCGCGCCGCCATCCGCGCCCTCGCCGTCAAAACCGAAGCGCTCCTTGACGAGGCCAGACCCTTCGCAACCGGGGTCCGCGACGGACGTCTCGCCTTCGAAATCGCCGCCATCCAGCGCCTCGCCGAGGACCTCGTGCGTCGGCTTCTGCGGGCGGATCCCCTGTCGGAGCGGGTCCACCACCGGCCGATGGAGGCGTTTGGACTGCTCGCCCTCGCCGCTAAGGACCGCGTCCTGGGACGGCCCGCCCGGATCGCCGGCGGGACGAGCCGTCGATGACCGCACGAGGCGAAGTGGCCGCGGCGCAGACGCAGGCGTCGGGAAGCTCTTTTTATGCAGGGATGCGGGTCCTGCCAAAGGCGGAGCGGGAGGCCATGTTCGCCATCTACGCCTTCTGCCGCGCAGTGGACGACATAGCCGACGAAGACGGCATGGGCGTGGAGGAGCGTCGCACGGGCCTCGACGCATGGCGCGCGGACCTGCGCAGCCTTTACGCCGGCGGCCCCGCGGGTCGGGCGGGGTTTCTCGCGCCCCACATCGCGCGCTTCGGTCTCCGAGAGGTGGATTTCCTCGCCGTCATCGACGGCATGCAGATGGATGTGGACACCGTCGTCCGCGCGCCAGACCTGGAGTTTCTGGATCTCTACTGCGATCGCGTCGCCAGCGCGGTGGGCCGGCTTTCAGTGCGGGTGTTCGGTATGACCGAAGACCAAGGGCCGCCCCTCGCCCATCACCTTGGACGGGGACTGCAGCTCACCAATATCCTGCGCGACCTGGACGAGGACGCCGCCATCGGCCGGCTCTATCTCGCCAAGCCCTGGCTGGAGGAGGCGGGCGTCGAGACCCTTGACCCAAGAGCCGCTCTCGCCCATCCGCGCATCGACGCAGCCGCACGCCGGGCCGCCGCCCTCGCGCACAATCACTATGCGGCCGCCGACCGTATCCTGTCCGCCCGCCCTCAGGGGCGTCTGATTGCGCCCCGCCTCATGAGCGCGGTTTATCGCGAGATCCTGGAAGCCATGGAGGTCGCCGGTTGGACAGCTCCAAGGCGCAGGATCCGCCTTGGCCGACTTCGGCTTTTATGGATCCTCCTGGTGAAGGGCGTTCTAGGTCGATGAGCGCCCCAAGAAGCCCCGCAGCGCCGCCTCTGGGTTCCGTTCAGGTGGTCGGCGCTGGCCTGGCCGGCCTCGCCGCGGCGGTGCGCCTCTGCGCCGCCGGCGCAAAGGTCGTCCTGTCCGACGCGGCGGCTCAGGCAGGCGGGCGCTGCCGGTCCTACTTCGATCCCCAACTGGGCGCGACCATCGACAACGGCAACCACCTCGTCATGTCCGGCAACCACGCCGTCATGGACTATCTTGGAATAATCGGCGCCCAGGACCGTCTCTCCGGGCCTGAAAACGCCGAGTTCGCCTTCATTGACCGCGCCGCCGACGAGCGATGGACCGTGCGTCCCAACCTCGGCCCCATCCCCTGGTGGATCCTCGCCCCCTCCCGCCGGGCGCCCGGCACGTCGGCGTTGGACTACCTGGGCTTGGCGGGCCTCGCGCGGCCGCAGAAAAACCTTCGAGTGGACCAGGCGCTGCGCTGCGAGGGGCCGGCCTGGACGCGACTAATGGAGCCCTTCCTGGTGGCGGCCCTCAATACGAGGCCCCAGGAGAGCTCTGCAGCCCTCGCCGCCGCCGTGGTCCGAGAGACCCTAGGGCGCGGCGGACGGGCGTATCGTCCGCGCATCGCCGAGCCGACCCTGGCGGCAGCCTTCGTCGACCCCGCTTTGGATTTCATCCGCGCGAAGGGCGGCGAGGTGCGTCTCGGCCGACGGCTGCGCGCCCTCGAGTTCGAGGAGGGCCGCGTTTCCAGCCTCGTTTTCAGCGACGCTGACCATGTGGACTGCCGTGCGCAGGCTGTGGTCCTTGCAGCCCCGCCCTGGGTCGCCCAAAGCCTTGTGCCTCACCTTTCCGCGCCCGATGAGTTCAGGGCCATCGTCAACGCGCACTTTCTGTTCGCCCCGCCCCCGACCCTCCCGGCCATGCTGGGCGTCCTCGGCGGAACGGCGGAATGGATCTTCGCCTTCCCCGATCGGCTGTCGGCGACCATCAGCAATGCCGACAGCCTGGCGGATCTGGATCGCGAGGTTCTCGCGCACCGAATCTGGCGGGAGGTGAGCGAGATCCACAGCCTGCCCGCAAAGCTTCCGCCTTGGCAGATCGTCAAAGAGAAGCGGGCGACCTTCGCCGCCACACCCGCCCAGAATGCGCGCCGTCCCTCAGCCCGCACGTCCTGGAGCAATCTGGTCCTTGCCGGAGACTGGACGCAGACCGGACTTCCGGCGACCATTGAGGGCGCGGTCCGATCTGGATTTCGCGCCGCTGATCTTTCGATGTCCGCCGCATCCGTGTAGGAGACGCCGCCATGCTGGATCTTGCCTCCCCTGACGCCGCACACGGATCTCGGCTGGCGTCTGACGCGCTAGACGCTGTGATCGGCCGTGCGGCGCAGGCGCTTCTTTCGCGCCAGAACGCCGACGGCCACTGGGTGTTCGAACTCGAAGCCGACGCCACCATTCCCGCAGAATACGTCCTCTTGCGCCACTACCTGGGCGAACCGGAGGACCGCGACCTCGAGGCTCGGATCGGGCGCTATCTTCGTCGTATCCAAGCGTCCCACGACGGCTGGCCTCTGGTGCACGGCGGGCCCTTCGACATTTCCGCCAGCGTGAAAGCCTATTTCGCCCTTAAAATGATCGGAGACCCGCCCACGGCGCCGCACATGGCCAGGGCCAGGGCGGCGATTTTGGCCCACGGCGGGGCCGGGGCGGTCAACGTCTTCACCCGTATCCAGCTCGCCCTGTTCGGCGAAGCGTCGTGGGCGAAGATCCCCACTATGCCGGTGGAGCTCATCCTCCTGCCCCGGTGGTTCCCTATCCATCTCTCCAAGATGAGCTACTGGGCCCGCACGGTGATCGTCCCGCTCCTGGTTCTGCAGGTGTTGAAGCCCAAGGCGCGCAACCCGCGCGGCGTTGGCGTCGCGGAGCTTTACGCGCCGAACAGCCCCGTGAAGCCCACGTCCCGGGCGGCGGGCACCAAGCGGGCGTGGACAGCGTTTTTTAACGCGCTCGATGGGGTTCTGAAAGGCGCTGAACCTTTATGGCCCAAGGGTTTGCGCAAACGCGCCATGGATCGGTGCATGGGCTTTGTGGTGGAACGTCTCAACGGCGAGGACGGCCTTGGGGCCATATATCCAGCCATGGCCAACAGCGTGATGATGTTCGACGCCCTCGGTTACGGCCCTGAGCATCCCCACCGCGCCCTCGCCAGACGCTCGGTGGATAAATTGCTCGTGTTTCGTGAGGACGGGGAAGCGTACTGCCAACCGTGCGTCTCCCCCGTCTGGGACACCGCCCTCACCTGTCACGCCCTGCTTGAGACCGGTGGGGAAACCGCCGTGGCTGCGGCGAAACGCGGCCTTGAATGGCTCAAAGGGCGCCAGGTCCTCGACGTGGCGGGGGACTGGGCGGACGAAAAGCCCGACGTGCGTCCGGGCGGCTGGGCGTTCCAGTACAACAACGCCCACTATCCGGACCTGGACGATACGGCGGTGGTGGTGATGGCGCTCGACCGCGCCGCCCAAGAGCACGGCGCGGAGGGTTATGGCGAGGCGATCGCACGCGGCGTGGAGTGGACCGTCGGCCTCCAGAGCCGCGATGGCGGCTGGGGCGCGTTCGACGCGGACAATAGCTATCATTACCTCAACAATATCCCTTTCGCCGACCACGGCGCCCTTCTGGACCCCCCCACCGAAGACGTCACTGGCCGCGTCGTCTCCATGCTCGCCCAGCTCGGCGAGCCGCCTGATAGTGCAAGACTGCAGGCCGCCCGCGCCTACCTCGAGCGCACCCAAAGACCCGACGGCAGCTGGTTCGGCCGATGGGGCGTCAATTACATTTACGGCGCCTGGTCGGTTCTGTGCGCCCTGAACGCCGCCGGCGCCGACCCTGCGTCCCCCACCGTGCGACGGGCCGTGGATTGGCTTGAGTCGATCCAGAACCCGGACGGCGGCTGGGGTGAGGACTGCGAGAGTTACGCCCTCGATTACAAGGGCCACACGCCCTTCCAGTCCACGGCGTCTCAAACCGCGTGGGCGCTCCTCGGTCTGATGGCGGCGGGCGGCGCAGACCGGCCGAGCGTCGAGCGGGGCGTCGCCTACCTCCAGGCCACCCAGGCGGACGACGGCCTCTGGCCGGAGGAGGCCTACACCGGGGGCGGTTTTCCCAGGGTCTTCTATCTTCGTTACCACGGCTATTCGAAGTTCTTTCCGCTTTGGGCGGTGGCGCGCTACCGCGCTTTAAAGCGAGGCAACGCCGGCAGGCCCCTGTGGGGGATGTGACGGCCGCCGCCGTCGACTCGCCACAAAAGGCCTGGTCCGGGCCCTGGATCATCGCGGTCACCGGCATGGCGCGTGAGGCCGCTGGGATCGAGCAGGACGGCGTGAAGGCGGTCGTCAGCGGCGGAGATCAGACCCGCCTGGTGGAGCGGTTTGAGGCCGCCCTCCTGGCCCTGGGCGAGACGCGGCCAGCCGGCGTCATGAGCATCGGCCTGGGCGGCGGACTTGACCCCACCCTCCGGCCCGGAGACGCGGTGCTTGCCGAAGCGGTCTTGGCGGGCGGTCGCACCCTTCGGACCGATCCCGCGTGGACCCTACGCATCAAGACCGTTCTGCCGAACCCCCGTCTGGGGCTTATCGCCGGTCAGGACGCGCCCGTCACGGACCCCCAGGGGCGACGTGAGATTTTCCAGTCGACCGGGGCCCTATGCGTCGACATGGAGAGCCACACCGCCGGACGCCTGGCGGAGGCGAACGGCCTGCCGTTCGCGGCCGTGCGCTTCATCTCCGACGGAGCGGAGCGACGCTTGCCCAAGGCGGCCCTGGCGGGCCTGCGCCCCGACGGCGGCGTGTCCGTGGCGGCGGTGATCGCCGCCTTGGCTCTAAACCCCTTTGAGCTGCCCGGCCTGATCCGCACGGGGATCGAGGCCGAGGCTGGATTTAAAGCCCTATTCGGCGGCTGTGGCCGGCTGGGTCCTGCGCTTGGATTTGGTGATGTCTAGGGTCTTCATCTTCCCCTGACGGATCTCCTCCAGCTTCTCCTCCACATGGGCGGAGAAGACATATTGCGCCGGGCGCTGGTTGGCGAGAGAGATCTCCGGGGCGAACGGACCGTCGGTCTTTATGCCAAAGAGCGCCACCTGCGCGGCGCGAAGGGGGTTGGCTAAGGTCGCCTTGACCGCCGTGCCCTCAAAACCGCAGTGAACCATGCAATCAGCGCATTTCTCATAGTTTCCGACGCCGTAGTCGTCCCAGCGGGTGTCGTCCATCAGTTCGCGAAAGCTCTGAACGTACCCTTCGCCCAAGAGATAGCAGGGCTTCTGCCAGCCGAACACCGTCCGCGCAGGCATGGACCATGGCGTACAGGCGAAGGTCTCGTTGCCAGCGAGAAAGTTCAAAAAGAGGTCGGACTGGGTGAACTCCCACTTGCGGCCCTTGCCGCGGGCGAACATGGCCCGGAAGAAGGCCTTGGTTTTTTTGCGGTTCAGAAAATGCTCCTGATCCGGCGCGCGTTCGTAGGCGTAGCCCGGGGAGAGGGTCACGCCGACCTTGAGCGACTTCATGTGGTCCATGAACGCCGCCATGCGATCCGGATCGGCGCCGTCGAAGAGCGTGCAGTTGATCTGGACGCGGAACCCACGGGCCTTGGCGGCCTTGATGGCCTCGATGGCCTTGTCAAACACCCCGTCCTGGCACACGGCCTTATCGTGCATGGCCTGATCGCCGTCGAGGTGAATGGACCAGGAGAAGAACCGCGAGGGTTTGAACTTGTCCATGTGCTTCAGCAGGAGCAGCGCATTAGTACAGACGATGGTCACCTTCTTCCGGGCGATGGCGCCCTCAACGATGCGGGGGAGGTCTCGGTGCAACAACGGTTCGCCGCCCGCTATCACCACGCCCGGCGCGCCGCACTCGTCGATGGCCTCCATGCACTGCTCATAGGAGAGGCGCTGGTTCAGGATCTCGTCCGGATAATCGATCTTGCCGCACCCCGCGCAAGCCAGATTGCACCGGAACAGGGGCTCCAGCATTAGGACGAGGGGATAGCGCTTTACGCCCGCCAAGTGCTTTCTTACGACGTACGAGCCGACTTGGATGGTTTGAGTAAGCGAGATGCTCATGCGAGGCGTCCTAGGAAACGGGGTCGGCGGAAGCACGGCGGGTCACCGTGAACCGCGGCGCCGCAAGGGCGGCCGCGGCCGGCGATCCGGGCCTGCGCAGGGCGGCGGGGAGGCGAAACTCGATGTGCTCTTCAATCCCGGCCATCTGGGTCACAACGACCTCATCGATGCGGCGTAGGGCGTCGATCACCGTCAGCACCAGCTCCTCAGGCGCGGACGCCCCAGCGGTGAGGCCGACGGTGGAGACGCCTTGCAACCAAGCAGGATCAATTTCCGCGCCATCGGCGACGAGGTAGCTTGGAATGCCCGTCTCCTGGCCAATTTCACAGAGCCGTTTTGAGTTTGAGGAGTAGTTGGCGCCCACGACGATTAGCGCGTCCACCACGGTGCAGAGGTCGCGGACCGCGGTCTGCCGGTTCTGCGTGGCGTAGCAGATGTCGGCCGTGTCCGGCCCCTCTACGTTCGCAAAGCGTTTTTTGAGCGCCGCTATCACGTCCTTGGTGTCGTCCACGCTGAGGGTGGTCTGGGTGACGTAGGCGAGGGGCGTGTCCAAAGGAAGGTCAAGGGCGGCCACGTCCGCTTCATGGGAGACCAGATGCACCGGCCCCTCGATCTGACCCATGGTTCCCTCGACTTCGGGATGGCCCGCATGGCCGATGAGAATGAGGGTGCGCCCTCGAGCCACGTAATGCTTTCCCTGGTGATGGACCTTCGACACCAGAGGACAGGTGGCGTCCAAAACCGGCAGGTCCCGGTCCCGCGCCTCCTTGACCACGGACTTGGCCACGCCGTGCGCACTAAAGACGGTGATGGCGCCGTCCGGGACCTCGGAAAGCTCCTCGACGAACACCGCGCCCTTGCTCTTGAGGTCGTTCACCACGTGCCGGTTGTGGACAATCTCATGGCGTACATAGACGGGCTTCCCGAATTTCACGAGCGCCTGGTCCACTATGTCGATGGCGCGCACGACGCCGGCGCAAAAGCCGCGCGGCTGCGCCAGAACAACCTTGATCATCCCACACCTTGGAAAGCCGGCGTTGCTCGCCAGCGGGGAGAAATAGATCCTAAGCACCCTTTCTGAAAGGGTGAGCGACGTTGAAATGCCACAAGGCCCAACTTTGAGGCGGACTGCGGCTTTCACACTTCACTTTGAGCGCCTATTTTGCGCCCTATGTCCGCTGATCCGACTCATCATCGCCCCTGGCGCCGAATCGACCGCAGGCCGTCGCGTAAAATTCGCGTCGGCTCCGTTGAGGTCGGCGGCGACGCGCCCATTTCCGTTCAGTCCATGACCAACACGGTCACATCGGACGCGAAGGCCACCCTTGAGCAGATCCGCCAGCTCGAGGAGGCGGGTGCGGATATCGTCCGCGTCTCCTGCCCCGACGAGGACTCGACTAAAGCGTTCCGCCAGATCGCCCGTGAAAGCCGCGTTCCCCTCGTGGCGGACATCCACTTCCACTATAGGCGCGGCATCGAAGCGGCCGAAGCCGGCGCCGCGTGCCTGCGCATCAACCCGGGCAACATCGGCTCCAAGGCTCGCGTCAAGGAGGTCGTCCAAGCCGCGCGCGATCACGGCTGCTCCATGCGCATCGGCGTGAACGCCGGGTCCCTCGAGCGCGACCTCCTCGAGCGCTACGGCGAGCCGTGTCCGGAAGCCATGGTGGAAAGCGCGCTATTCCACGCGCGTATTTTGCAGGACTTGGACTTCCATGAGTACAAGATCAGCGTGAAAGCGTCGGACGTCTTTATGACCGTGGCGGCCTATCAGCAGCTCGCCGAGGTGGTGGACTGCCCCCTGCACCTTGGCGTCACGGAGGCCGGCGCCTTGCGCAGCGGAACCATCAAGTCCGCAATCGGCGTCGGTAACCTGCTTTGGTCCGGTATTGGCGACACAATTCGCATCTCCCTGGCGGCCGATCCGGTTGAAGAGGTCAAGGCGGGCTTCGACATTTTGAAGTCCCTGGGCCTGCGCCATCGGGGGGTCAACATCATCGCCTGTCCGTCTTGCGCGCGACAGGGCTATAATGTGATCAAAACGGTGGAGACCCTTGAGGCGCGCCTCGCCCATGTCTCCACGCCCCTGTCCCTGTCCATTATCGGCTGCGTCGTGAACGGGCCCGGCGAGGCGCTGATGACGGACATCGGGTTTACCGGGGGGGGCGCTGGCTCTGGCATGGTCTATATCGACGGCAAGCCGGACCATAAGATGAGCAACGATAAGATGGTGGACCATATCGTTGAGCTCGTCGAGGCGAAGGCGCGAGACATCCGCGCCGCCGAAGCCCGCGCGGCTGCGCCGGCGAGCGCCGCAGCTGAATAATGCCGCGTTCAAATGATCAGCCGGCCGCCGGCCCTCCGGCGGACCTGGGACGCGTCTCGGTGTCTGACGGCCTCAAAGCCGCCGCCGCCGCTGTGGACGCCGAACTAGACCGCCTGATCCCGCCGGCGCAGGGCCTGCACGCACGAGCGCTCGAGGCCATGCGCTATGCCGTTTTCGTGGGCGGAAAGCGCCTCCGCCCCTACCTGACCCTCGCAGGATCCGCCCTATTTGGCGTGCCTGAACCGCGGGCCCTGCGGGCGGCGGCGGCCATTGAGGCCCTGCATACCTACTCGCTAGTTCACGACGACCTGCCGTGCATGGACGATGATGACCTGCGCAGAGGCCAGCCCACCACCCACCGCCAGTTCGATGAGGCGACGGCGGTGCTCGCCGGAGATGGACTTCTAACCCTAGCGTTCGAAATCCTCGCGGCGCCGCCAACCCATCCGTCCGGCGACGTCAGGGCCCGCCTTGTGTCGCGCCTCGCGCTTGCGGCGGGCGCCGAAGGCATGATCGGCGGCCAGATGATCGACATGCTGAGCGCCGAACGCGCCTACGGCGAAGCCGAGATCATCCAGCTTCAGCAGCTCAAGACCGGGGCTCTGTTCGAATTCGCAGCGGAAGCCGGCCCCCTTTTGGCGGAAGCCGGCGAGGACGACCTTGCCCGGCTGCGCCGTTTCGCCCGGGACCTTGGTCTAGCGTTTCAGATCGCCGACGACTTGATTGACGTCACCGGAGCGTCGGAAACGGCCGGGAAAACCGTTGGAAAAGACGCTGCCCAGGGAAAGGCGACCTTAGTCTCGATCTACGGTGTGGATGAGGCTCGAAGGGAAGCGAAACGTCTTGCCCACAGCGCAGCCGACGCCCTGTCACCTTATGGTCGCGTCGCCGATGAATTGCGTTCGCTGCCCTTTTTTCTCCTCGATCGAGCCGCTTAGGTGGTTGTAGCGTCTTAAAAGCAACCCTTGCGCCCGCTTAAGAAGGCTCCCAGGTTCACGGATGAATCACTTGCCCACGCCTCTTCTGGATAAGATTAAGACGCCGGATGATCTGCGGCGCCTCGATCGCTCGGCTCTGCGCCAGGTCGCCGATGAACTTCGTGCGGAGACCATTGACGCAGTCTCAGTGACCGGCGGCCATCTGGGCGCAGGGCTTGGCGTGGTGGAGCTGACGACCGCGCTTCACTATGTCTTTTCCACCCCTAACGACAGACTCATCTGGGACGTCGGCCATCAGGCCTACCCGCACAAGATCCTCACCGGACGGCGCGATCAGATCCGGACCCTGCGTAAAGGCGGGGGCCTCTCCGGCTTCACCAAGCGCGCGGAAAGCGTCTATGATCCTTTTGGCGCAGCCCACTCCTCAACCTCCATCTCGGCCGCCCTCGGCATGGCCGCTGCGCGCGACCTTGCCCGTGCAGACAATCATGTGGTCGCTGTGATCGGGGACGGCGCCATGAGCGCCGGGATGGCCTATGAGGCGCTCAACAACGCCGGGGCGTTGAAAAGCCGGCTCCTTGTGATTCTCAACGACAACGACATGTCCATCGCCCCACCCGTGGGGGCGCTCAGCGCCCACCTCGCTCATCTTAACGCCAGAGGCGCCGCTGGCGGCCTTTCAGCCGACCTTGTCACGGCGCAGGCGCGGGGCCGTGAGGCTGGCCATGGGACGGCTCCTGCGGCGAGCCTCTTTGAAACCCTCGGCTTTTTCTACATCGGCCCCGTGGACGGCCATGACGTGGACGGGCTTGTGAACATCTTGGAGGCCATTCGGGACGTCCGCGACCCGACTGCGGTGCTCTTGCATGTGCGCACCCAGAAAGGCTTCGGCTACACGCCCGCGGAGCGTTCAGCCGACCGCCTGCACGCCGTTTCCCCCTTCGATGTCGCCACCGGAGCGCAGAGCAAGGGCAAGCCGGCGGCCCCGACTTACACCCGGGTGTTCGCCGACGCCCTCATCGCCGCCGCTGCGGCGGATCCCAAAGTGGTGGCGATCACTGCGGCCATGCCCTCAGGCACGGGACTTGATCTCGTGGCCAAGGCGTTTCCCGACCGGACCTTCGATGTGGGAATCGCCGAGCAGCACGCTGTGACCTTCGCCGCGGGTCTGGCGACGGAGGGCTTTCGCCCGTTCTGCGCCATCTACTCCACCTTCCTGCAACGGGGTTACGATCAACTCGTTCATGACGTGGCGATCCAGAACCTTCCCGTGCGCTTCGCCCTCGACCGCGCCGGCCTTGTGGGAGCGGACGGAGCGACCCATGCGGGCAGCTTCGACCTGGCTTATCTCACCTGCCTGCCCAATATGGTGGTGATGGCGCCGGCCGATGAGGCCGAGCTCGTCCACATGACGGCGACAGCGGCGGCCTACGACGACGGCCCCATCGCCTTCCGTTATCCGCGCGGCGAGGGGGTGGGGGTTGAGCTTCCAGGCAAGGGGGAGGTTTTGACCATCGGGCGCGGACGGATTGTGCGCGAGGGGAAGGACGTGGCGATCCTGAGCCTTGGAACGCGCCTGCACGCCAGCCTGGCGGCCGCCGACCATCTCAGCTCTCGGGGCGTGTCGTGCACCGTCGCTGACGCCAGGTTCGCCAAGCCCCTGGATTACGACCTCCTGCGGCGGCTCGTGCGCCATCACCGCATGCTGGTGACGGTCGAGGAGGGCTCCCAGGGCGGCTTCGGCAGTATGGTGGCGGCCTATCTCGCCAATGAGGACCTCCTGCGTCCGGGGTTCAGGCTCAGGACCCTGACCCTGCCTGACCTTTTCCTAGATCACGACGACCAGTTCAAACAGTATGAGGCGGCGGGACTCAACGCGGCGGGCATCGCTCGGGTTATCGAGACCAGCCTCCTGCAGTCGGCCTAAGCATGACGAGGACTGGGACCTGCGCGGCTGTGACCGCCCTTCTTGTCGCAGCGCCGGCGGCCGCCTTCGCTCAGGGGCAAGATCCCGCGGCGGCCGTGATCGCCAGCTTCGACGCAGCCCTTGTAGACGCCATGAAGGCGGGGAAGTCGGCCGGCGTCGAAGGACGGTACCGCCGCCTCCTGCCTGCGGTGGAGCGGACGTTCGATTTGCCCACCATGGTGCGGTTCGCCGTAGGCGCGCCCTGGTCCGCCTACTCGCCTGCCGATCAAGCCGCGCTCATCAAAGCGTTCGGCCGGCTCAGCGCCGCGAACTTCGCGCACAATTTCGACAGCTACGCTGGGGAGCGGTTTGAAGTCAGTCCTGATGTGCAGACCCGCGGCCTTGATAAGCTCGTCCGCACGCAGTTGATCCCGACGTCCGGCGATCCCACTGCGCTCAACTACCGCATGCGCCTGTCGGGCGGGTCCTGGAAAGTCATCGACGTCTACTTTGGCGCGATCAGCCAGCTGACCGCCCAACGGTCGGACTTCTCGGCTACAGTGGAGTCGGGTTCGGCTCAGGCTCTGGTGGCCAAGATCAACCTGCAAGCCGATAGGCTGCTTAAGCCGGAATAAACGCGCCAAAGCCGTTCGGCCGCCGCCAAGAGGCTGTAGCCCGCCAGACCCCTAGGTTTGCACCGCCTTGGGCGGGCCAAGGAGAGCCGGCTCGAAGATCAAGGCGCAGATGAGGGTCCACACCAAAGCGATCATCAGAATCTTGCCCATGCTGGCGGTGCCAGGATGGCTTGAAAGCATGAGTGCGCCGAAGGCCGCCCCAGTGGTCAGGGCGCTGAAAAAGACGGCCCGAGCGAGAGAGGACTGGAGAAAATCGCGCGCGCCAGCGCGCCAGGCCATGACGAAGTAGATATGAAACGCCACGCCGACCCCAAACAGCAGCGGGAAGGCTATGATGTTGGCGAAATTGATAGGCTGGCCGATGACCACGCAGGTCCCCAGGGTCAGAAAGCCTGAAAGCACGATAGGCGCCAGGGTGAAGGCGACCTCACGCCCACTTCGAAGAACCACGAGGAGCAGCAGGGTGATAGCCGCCAGAGACAAGAGCCCCGCCTCGATGAAGGCCCAGGCGATGGTGCGACCGGCCTCCTGGATCGAGATAGGTCCGCCCGAAGCCTCCGGCGCTACGCTGCGGACGGCCTTGGCGAAGCGGACCAGCGCGGCGTTATCCTGAACGGCGCCCTTTGGGAACACCTGAATACGCGCAGCCCCCGACGGCGCGATCCACTCCGCGCGCAGCGTCGCAGGCAGACTGGCCAGGGTCACGGGCTGAGCCGTCAGAAGCGCTCGAACGCCGTCCAGGAACGTCCCAAGGGGCGCAATGAGAACGCCCGACGCCGCCGCTCGCTGGGCCGGCGCCGCCTCGGCGAGCGCGCCGAGCGCCCGGGAAAGGCGCAGCGCAGCGCGGCCGCCGGCGCCGTGGTCGGCGGACGCCGCCGCCGCAAGGGCGGCCCCAGCGGTCTTCAAGGCGGCGGCCGTGTCGGCGTCCGTCGGCGGCGCGGCCATATCAAAGGGGTTGAGGGTGGGGTCGAGGAGGGTCTGCGCATCGGAGATCGCCGCAAGCTTGGCGGGTTGATCCCTCGGCACGAAGCTCGTCAGGGTCACGGCCTGGGAGACCTCCGGAAGCGCGGAGAGCTTCGCCGCCACGGCGTCGGCCGCGCCCAAGGACGGGGTGAGAACGTCTATGGTGTTGGGCGACTGGTCCGGATCGCGCATGAGATCCTGCAGCGTCGACATGGCCTCGCCCCGGGGATTTTTCAGGTGCAAAGGGTTGAAGTCGAACTGAACCGCGGGAAGGGCCGCGACGCTCAAGGCCATGGATAGGGCGAAGCCCCAAAGCACAAGGCGGCGTCGCTCTACAAGGAAACGGTCGAGGCGCGCTAGCGCCACAGAACGCGCAGGCGCCGTCTGGGCGGGCACTCTCAGGAGCACGAGCAGGGCCGGCAGGAGCGTGGCTGAGAGGACAAGGGCGATGATCATCCCAAGGCCGGCGATGACGCCGAGTTCCGAGACCCCGACATAGGCGGTCGGCAAGAAGGCGAAGAAGCCCAGCGTGATGGCCGCCGCAGCCAGGGCCAGGGCCCCGCCGACGCCCTCGGCCGCCGCGGCCAGAGCTTCGGCGAGATCCTTATGCGTAAGGCGTTCGGCGCGGAACCGCACGGCAAGCTGAATCCCGAAATCCACGCCGAGGCCGACAAAAAGCGGGATGAAGGCGACGGAGATCAGGTTGAACCGGCCGACGCACAGGAGACCTAGCGCCGCCGTCAGGATGAGGCCGCAGAGCGTCGTCGCCACGATGGCGCCCACCATCCTCCAGGAGCGCACGGCCAGCCAGAGCATGAGGAGCATGGAGGCCCCCATGACCGAACCCACCATCCAGGCCTTGTCGGCGAGGGAGGAGAACTCCTCGTCGGAGAGGGGAACCGAGCCGGTGATGCGCACGCGAACGCCGTGGCCTGGATTCAGATGAAGGGCCTCGGCGGCGGCGCGCGCCACATGGGTCGCCCGAGCGCCAGGGGTGAGGTCGTCGTAGTCGAGTCTAGGCTTTGTGATAATGAACCGGCGAAGCGGAGCTGAAAACCCAGGCCCTGACCCGGCGATGAGGCCCTGCCAGGAGAAATAGCCCGGTCGCCCGCGCTCAACGCCTTCAAGCGCGGCAGCGACGGCGTTAAGGGGACCTTCAAGCCCGTCTAGCCCAGCCCCGGATCCGACCGCTCCCGCCGCCAGGGTTGAGAGGCCGTGGGCTACGCCACGCAGGCTGGGGTCGGCCGCAAGCGGCCCAAGGACCGGCTGAGCCTTGAGAAGCTGATCCGTCGCGGCCTTCACCTCGGTCAGGCTGTCGAACAAGAGCCCCTCTCGCGCGAAAAAATCGCCGCCGTCCGGGCGGACCACGCGGCTGAACACGTCCTTGCGCAAGGCCAGCGCGCCGGCGAGGCGCGAGGCGCCGGCCTCCGCCAGCTCTGGCGTGGCTCCGTCGAGGACAATCAGAGCCGTGTCAGTGTTGTCGGGAAAAGCGGCGTCCATGGCCGCCTCGTGAATGCGCCAGGGCTCCTTGGGCGAGATGAGGGCCGCCGTATCGGTGGTCATAGCGAAATGACCCGCTGAGAAGATCAGCGCCGCGCCGCAGAGGGCCAAGGCGGCAAGGAGGGTGAGGCGTGGCCGTCTGCAACTGGCGGCCACCAGTTGCGTGACAAGACTGCTAAGGGCGGGCAAGCGCTGCGTCCTCTATTCGACGTTATTCGAGGGCGCGCAGCGGCGCAGACTCCTCACCGGCGGACAGTAGGGCGGTTGCGCCCTCGCCTTCAACAGGCGCTTAGGCCGGTCGGCTTCGGATCCGTCAAGGCCTAAGATCGCGGAGAGCCGTCCTCCCAGAAGAAACGTCCGGTCGGCGGATCGTAATAGTAGTAGCGTCTGTGGGCGGCGTCGAAAAACTGCCTCAAGGGGGAGGGGTTTCGCGGCGCGCAGGGGGAGTAGGGCGGGCAACGCGACCCGACCTCCGGAGGCTGACCCTGCAGTAGTCGCCTTGGGCCGGCGCACGCCGTCAGTCCCGCGGCTAAGACAATGAAAGAGAGGGGAACGCGCATACCCTTCGATCCGGCTAGGCTTGTCGGCATGGCTCAAATGCAACCCGCGAGCACCGGTTCCCGCAAGTTCGATGTCATCTTCAGGTGCCGAAAATTTCTTGGCGCGGGGAAGAATTGTGCGATCCCGCCTGGCGGGGGCGGCGCCAAAAAGCGCGGCCTAAGCGGCGGGACCGAAATAACTGCAGGCGTCTCCGGTGCTGTCTCGGAAGACCGTGACCCGGACGATCTTGGGGCAACGCGGCGCGGCGGCGGTCCAGATCCAAGTCGCAAGGTTTTCAAGCGTGGCCGGCCCGAGGCCATCGACCTCGTCTAGAAAACGATGTTCAAGGCCGTCGCGCACACCCGCCAGAACCGCCTCGAATTCTCCAAGATCGAACACCATCCCGCTTTCCGCAGCGGGCTCTCCGCGAACGGCGACCTCGGCGCGATAGGAATGGCCGTGAATGCGGCGACTAGCCTCCGCCTCGACCTGGCGGCGAAGGGTGTGGGCGGCCTCGAAGCGAAACTGTTTGCAAAGTTCATGCATGGGACGCACCCCCGGCGCAGGAGTGCGTGTGCGTTCGAAGCTGGCGTCGGGGAGGCGATGGCACGGAAACGGTGGACCCTTGGAAACGAATGTCGGCTTCCCTTTAGTCTTCGCCGTCAGACTAGACCACCGGCGATCGCGTCGCGGCGGCACGCAAGGACGCCTTATGGGACCTCCAGCAGGGCCCTCTGCGGGGAGGCCGAGGCGTCTAAGACGGAAAAATCGCCGCCGCGCCGAGAAGGACGCCTAATTCCGCCGCCTGCTCGACAGCGCCAAGGACGTCGCCAGTGATCCCGCCGATGAGACGGCGCGACGCGAGACCGATGGCGGCCCCTGCGCCGGTCGAAAGGAGGAGGCCGAGGACCGCATGGGGCCAGGACATGAGAAAGAAGGGCCATAATCCCGAACCGAGGGCGATAAGCACGTCCTGCGCCCTGACGCCAGCAAGGCCTGCGGTGAGCTTAGCGGTCGTGGGATCGCCAGCGTAGGGAGCCAAGCGAAGGGCGACGACGGCCGCTGCTCGGCCCCAGCCGTGGGCCGCGAGGAGAGCGGCGGCGGCGGCGAGGGGCGGACTGGCGGCTAAGGCGGCCGCCTTGCCCATGAGGATAAGCACCAAAGCGAGGGCGCCGAAGGCGCCGATGCGGCTGTCCTTCATGATTTCAATCCGCCGCTCCGGCGTTCCGCCGCCGAAAAGCCCGTCGGCGGCGTCGGCAAGTCCGTCCTCGTGAAATCCCCCGGTGAGGATGACGCCCGTCCCCAGCGCGAGGACGGCCGCAGGCCAGCCCTTCCAGAGGGTGGACGCCATGAGCATGACTGCGCCTGTGGCGAGCCCGACCATTTGACCGACCAAGGGATAGTACCGCACGGCGCGGACCGCGAGGCTCGGCTCGTAGCGCGTCAAGGCCGGCGTCGGCAACCGGGTCAGGGTCTGCACGGCGCAGATCAGAAGCCGCGCCTGACGCGGAAAGGTCATAGCCGTCCGGCGAGGACGTCCTCCAGGGAGGCCGTCTCCCTGATCAGCGCCGCCGCCGACCTCAAAATAGGGACGCTCAACACCGCGCCGCTCCCCTCCCCCAACCGCATGCCAAGGTCCAGAAGCGCCTCTCCCCCCAGCGCCTCTAGAAGGCGGCGATGCCCCCGCTCTGCGGAGGTATGGGCAAAGATGCAATAGGGCAGGATTTCAGGCCTCAGGCGTACGGCGACGAGGGCGGCGGCGCTGGAAATGAAGCCGTCGACGATGACGACCCTCCGCAGAGCGGCGGCGCCGATGACGAAGCCGGCCATCATGGCGATCTCCAGACCGCCGAACTCGCACAAGACCTGAAAAGGATCTTTCGCCGAGGTGCGCGCCGCCGCCCGTTCCGCTAGGGCTGTCTTCCGCGCCATGCCCGCCTCGTCTTGACCGGCGCCGGCGCCGAGGCAGTCGGTGAGGGAAACCTCTGTTAGCCGGTGCATGAGGAGGGCTGCGCTGGTTGAATTTCCAATGCCCATCTCCCCGGGAATGACCCCATCCATCCCCTCCGCAGCCGCCTCGGCGGCGAGGGCCGCTCCGCGGTCGAGGGCGAGGTTCACTTCGTCTGCGGTCAGGGCGGGCTCTTCGGCGGCGTTGCGACTTCCGCGACGCACCTTCGCCTCGATGAGCAAAGGGTGTGGGGCAAGGACGGCGTCGATCCCGGCGTCGACCACGCGCACGTCCACCTTGGCGGACCGGGCAAGGGCGTTGACGCTCGCCTTGCCCGCCAAAAAGGTCGCCGCCATAGCGGCGGTGACCGAGGCCGGATAGGCGGAGGCGCCGGCGTTCGCGAACCCGTGATCGCCTGCAAACACATAGGCGCGGACCTGATCCATCTGGGGGTCAAGCCGGCCTTGGATCTGGCCGATGCGCACGGCGAGCGCCTCAAGACGGCCGAGGGAGGCTAAGGGCTTAGCCAGTCCGTCCGCTTTAGCCTGAAGCGCCGCGCCGAGGGCGGCGTCCAGGGGCGCGACGCTGAGGCCCGAAAGGGGCGGCCGTTGGAGGAGCGGACGGGGGGTTTGGGAGGGTCGAGAGGTCAAAGGCCAGCTATCCTTCGCAAGGCGTCCATGTCCAGGGTCTGGGAGAGGGTCTTTGCGATGTCGTCGAGGGCGGCGTCCGTGGTTTCGCTGAAATCGCCCTCACCCGCCATCGCTCCAAGGGGCGCCAGGATGGCTTCGCGCGCCGAACGGGTCTCGAAAAGACCGTGGATGTAGCCGCCGCAGACCCGACCATTGCTCGAGGCCGCCCCATCCGGGCGCCCATCGTCTCCGACGCTGAACGGGCGTTGCGTCCCTGCCCCGGTGGTGACGCCCACATGCATTTCATAGCCCGCGAACGGCGCGTTTGAACCGGTAAGACGCCCCGCCACCGGGCGAAGGGTTTTGATTGGCCCCATGGACGTTTCGATATCCAGGAGGTTAAGGCCGGCGGCGCACCCTGCAGGCCCGTCCACACCCCCCAGATCACGTATCTCTCGGCCCAGCATCTGGTAGCCCGCGCAAATTCCCAGGACCCGGCCGCCCCGCCGCACGTGGGCCAAGATATCGATGTCCCAGCCTTCCGACCGCATGTGGCTGAGATCGGCGAGGGTGGATTTGGACCCTGGCAGGATCACAAGATCCGCGTCGCCCGGGATGGGCTCCCCGGACCTGATAAACTGAAAGCTGACGCCCGCCTCGCCTTGGAGGGGTGCGAAATCGTCGAAGTTGGCGATCCGCCGCCAAAGGGGCGCGACGATCTTGACCTGTCCGCCCTTGCCGCGCGGCTCCTGACGACCAAGCGCTTGAGAATCTTCCGCAGGAAGGCGGCGCGCCGCCTCCATAAAAGGCGCTACCCCCAAATCCGTCCACGCGGTGAAGCGGGCGATGTCCCCTCGCCCCGCCGCGAAGAGGGCAGGATCGCCCCGAAACTTGTTGACGACAAAGCCGGCGATGAGCGCGCGATCGTCGGAGTCCAGAACCGCGTGGGCGCCCACCAGGGAGGCGATGACATGACCCCGGTCGATATCGCCGATCAGGACGACCGGCGTCTTGGCGGCCTGGGCGAACCCCATATTGGCGATGTCGCCCGTCCGTAGGTTGGTTTCCGCTGGACTACCCGCGCCTTCCACGATGACGAGATCCGCCTCTGCGCGAAGTTTTGCGTAGCTCTCCAGAACGCGCGGCATCAGGGCGCGCTTGCCTTGGGTGAAGGCCTTCGCGGTCCACGCGCCCCAAACCTGACCCTGCACGACCAGCTGGGCGCCCCGCTCGCCCTGGGGCTTCAAGAGGACGGGGTTCATATGAACCGAAGGCGGGACGCGACAGGCCTGCGCCTGAAGCGCCTGGGCGCGACCAATCTCGCCACCGTCCTCGGCGACGGCGGCGTTGTTGCTCATATTCTGCGGTTTGAACGGGCGCACCCGCAGACCCTGATTGGTGAAGTGGCGGCATAAGCCCGCGACCAAGGTGGATTTGCCCACATCCGAGCCGCACCCCTGAAACATGACGGCCGCGCTCATAGGCTTCGCCGGTCAAGACTGCGCCAAAGCGCAGCGACGGCCAGGCCCATGGCGAGGCCGACGCACGCCCGGCGATAAACGCCAAGGCCCCGCGCCAAGTCCTCAACCACCGGCGCAGGCCCTCCTTCGCCGAAGATGGGCCGCGGGTGAACCACGCCGTCGTAGGTCGCCGGACCGCCAAGGCGCACGCCCAGTGCGCCCGCCATGGCCGCTTCAGGCCAGCCGGCGTTGGGTGAAGCGTGTTTACCGGCGTCGCGGATCATAACGCCCCAACCGCGCCCGGCGGCGGCGGCGATCAATCCGCCGGCGAGCCGGGCTGGCGCGAGGTTAGCAGCGTCGTCTGCGCGGGCGGAGGCCCAACCGAAGTCACGCCAACGGCGCTCTTTGTGTCCGATCATACTGTCTGCTGTGTTTAAAGCCTTGTAGGCGTATAGGCCGGGGAGCCCGCCGATGGCGAGCCAAACAGCCGGAGCGACCACCCCGTCGTTGAAACTTTCCGCAAGGCTCTCAAGGGCCGCGGCGACGACGCCGCCCGCGTCCAGCATGGCCGTATCGCGTCCCACAATGCGGCTCACAGCGGCCCGCGCCTCCTCCAATTGGTCCTGTCTGAGGGGCCTCAGCACGGCCGAGGCGTGATCGTGAAGGCTGCGCTGCGCAAGTCCCGGGGTCGCCGCCAGGGCGACGGCCAGGGGGCCCAGCCCGGTTCTGCGGGCGAGCCGCTCCAGGATCCAGCCAAAACCCGCGCCGCATCCGGCGACGGCGAGGGCGGTTCCGAGGCCGAGGGCGCGCCGCGTCAGATCCGACCGGCTGGGCGAGTTCATCGTCCGTTCAAGAAGGGCGATGAAGGCGCCGATCCATTGCACGGGATGACCTATGCGCGCCGCCACGCCCGGAGGGTATCCCAGGATAGCTTCAAGCCCGAGGGCGAGGGCCGCCTCAATCATGACTGTCCGGACGCGTCCGGCCGATAACGTCAAGAAGGGCGCCGCCGCGTCCAGCGATCCACCGCGCCTCTAGCCCGTAGGCCTTCGCGATCACCGCAGCGTTTAACGCGGCGCCTGGAGCTCCGTCGGCGATGATGCGTCCATCCGCTAAGACGATGAGCCGGTCTGCGATGCGGGCGGCGAAGCTGAGGTCATGCAAAGTCGCAATCACACCGACGCCGGCGTCCGCCAGCCGCCGAAGGACGACGGCGGCGTCCATCTGATGGCCCGGATCCAGACCTGTCATCGGCTCATCCGCGAGGAGCCACGCAGGGCGACCGGCCAGGGCGCGGGCCATGAGCACCCGGGCGCGCTCTCCGCCGGAGAGCGTGGTGACGTCCCGTTGAGCGAACGCCTGCAACCCCGCCTGCTCCAGGGCGTCGGCGACGGCGCGCGCGTCCTCTTCATCATGGCCGAAGAGCCCGCGGTGGGCCGTACGGCCGAGGCTGACGAAGGTCTCCACGTCAAGGCGCCAGGCGATTTCCGGGGTTTGCGGCAGATAGCCGATGCGCTGCGCGCGCTCACGGGCCTTGAGCTGGTGAAGCGCTCGACCGCCAAGGGCGACCTCTCCCGTATCGGGCGGGCGCAGGCCCGCCAGGCAGCTTAAGAGAGTGGATTTCCCCGCCCCATTGGGGCCGACAAGGACAGTGAGCGTCCCGGGCTCAAGGGCGACGCCCAGTCCCTCAAGGACCGCCCGGCCGCCGAAGCGGACCTCAATATCCCGGGCGACCAGGCGCTCCGTCACGCCAGCCTCCGGCGCAGGGCGATCAGCATCCACAAGAAGAAGGGCGCCCCTAGCGCCGCCATGGCGACGCCGACGTGGACCTCGTTGGCGCCAGGCGTAAGGCGGACGAGGATGTCGGCGCCGAGGAGAAGGTCTGCGCCGGCGAGGGCGCTTGGGACAAGGAGCCGGCTGGGTCGGTCTCCCACAAGGCGTCGCACGAGATGGGGCACGATCAGGCCGACGAAGCCGATGACGCCTGTGACGGCGACGGCGGCGCCGCACGCCAGTCCCACCCCGATGGCGATGAGGGCCTGGGTTCGCCGAAGCGAGACCCCAAGGGAGCGGGCGCCGGCCTCGCCAAGGGTGAGGGCGTCAAGGGCCGGACCCGTGGCCAGGAGAAACCCGGCGCCAAGGACGATGAACGGCGCCGCCAGGCGCACGTCCACAATGCTGCGGTCGGCCAGGGAGCCCATCAGCCAGGTCGTAATCTCCGAGGCCGCCCAGGGGTTGGGCGAGAGGGTGAGCGCTAGGGCGACCCCCGCCGAGGCGATGGTGTTCAAGATCACGCCTGCGAGCAGAAACCCGACCGCCTCGCCGGCGGGACCGGCGACGATGATCAAGAGGAGGACCCCGACCGCAGCGCCCCCCATGGCGAAGAGGGGCAGAACCCAAAGACTGCCCATGGCGAGGCCGAAATAGAGGGTGAGGACCGCGCCGAGGGCCGCCATGGAGGAGACCCCCAAGACCCCCGGATCGGCCAGAGGATTACGCGTATAGCCCTGCAAGGTCGCCCCGCTCAGGCCCAGAGCCGCTCCGACCACAATAGCGAGGAGGGTGCGCGGCACCCGCAGCTCGGTGATGATGAGCCAAAGGGGGCCGCCGCCAAGGTGGCGCACGTCTATGGGAACCCAGACGCGGCCGGCGAGGATGGAGGCGCCGCTGAGGATGACGAGCCCGGCAAAGAGGCTGAAATCAAGGGCCATGGGGGCTTGGCGGCGTCTCACTGGGAGATCCCACGCTCAGCATTGACCCGCGCCCGAGCCAGGGCCGTCACGGCCTGCGCCATGACCGGGCCGCCGCAGAACATCAAGGGTTCGGGAAAGGTCTCCCGCCGCATGCGGCGCCCTAGGGCGCGCAGGGCGGGATGAGAAAGCACGCGATCCGCCCAGGTCGGCTCGTCGGGGGCGAGGCGACCGGCGAGGAGCACCTCAGGGGGATGGGCGATGAGGGCTTCCAAGGGAACGTCCATGGTGCGCGTCAGCCCGTAGCGGGGCGCCAGGTTCTCAAACCCGGCGCGCCGCATGAGCTCGTCCATGAGGGTGTGCGGGCCCGAGGCCAAGCCATGGTACTCATAGACGAGGGCCCCAAGCCGGCGCTCGCCCGCACGGGGCGCGGCCGCCTGGAAGGCGGCGTTGATGCGGTCGACGAGGGCGCGCCCCCGATCGGGATGGCCCACAACGGCGGCGACGCGGCGGACCTGATCCAGGCTTTCAGCGACGGTGTTCGGCACCCCAAAACTGACCTGCCGGATTTTCAAACGCGGAAGAACGTGGGTGAGCTCCGCCGCCCCCATGCCGCTCGTGAGCACGAGATCGGGGTGGACGGCGAGGATCTCTTCGGCCGAGCCGCCGGTGAAGGCGAATCGGCGCGCGCGCTCCCATACCGCCGATTGGCTGGGCTGGCGCGAGTAGCGGCTAAGGGCGGCGATCTGGCCGGGATCGGCCACATCCAGGAGGATGGCGTCGATGCAGGGATTGAGGGAGACGACGCGGCGCGGGGCGACCGCCATCGGAGCGGACGCGGCGGCCATGGCGCCCGTGAGGGTGAGCGCCGCCGCCACAGCCGCAAGGAGCCGGCGGCGAACGGCCATTAGAAGTCGACGCCTTTCTGCGCCTTAAAACCTTGGTCAAATGGGTGGCGCGTCGGGTTGAACTCCGTGATCAGATCGGCGATCTCAAGCAGCTCCGGCTTGGCGTCGCGGCCGGTGACGCACACGTGCTTGCCTTCGGGGCGCCTCTTTAGGCCCTCAACGACGTGCGCAACGTCGAGGTAATCGTAGCGCAGGGCGATGTTCAGCTCGTCCAGGACCACAAGGTGGAGCGATGGGTCCGCGATCATCTCCAGGCTGACGGCCCAGGCCGCGCGGGCAGCGGCGACGTCGACCTCCCTGTCGGCCACGTCCCACGTGAAGCCCTCCCCCATAACGGCGTAGCGGACCTGATCTGGGAAGCGCCGAAAAAACTGACGCTCCCCTGTGATCCACTTGCCTTTGATGTACTGGACGACCCCGACCTTGTAGCCCCATCCCAGGGCTCGGGCGACCATGCCGAATGCGGCGGTGGACTTCCCCTTCCCGTCTCCGGTGTGGATCATCAGCAGCCCGCGGCCCTCCTGCTTCTGCGCCATCACGGCGTCGCGCTCACGCTTAAGGGCGTGCATCGCCTGGGCGTGCGCGGCGTTTCGATCGCTGTCCTCGGTCATCAACCCGTCTCCATCAAAACGCCGTGCCCTCCGGCCCGAGCCAGGGGCCCTTTCGCTAAAACGTCAGGCGCAGGCCGGCGTAGCCCGCCCTCCCCGGCGTTCCGTATTCGTAGGTGGTCTCGTAGTGGGTGTTCGTGGCGTTCTCCACCCGACCGTAGAGCGACAAGTTCGGCCTCAAAGGATAGGAGGCCCGGAGATCCACGAGGGTGTAGCCCTTCAGGGGAATGGTGTCGGCGTCGTCGTCATAACTCTGACCGGCGTAGCGCACGGCGATTTCCGTCCGCAGGCGAACGGGCCAGACGTAGCTCGCATCGAGGTTGGCCGCGTTTCTCGGCCGGCGATTGAGCTGCAGACCGTAGGTCGGCGCGCCGGGCGAGCGGTCGACATCGTCGTCGTAGGTGTAGTTCGCCAGAACCTCGACCCCGGCCGCCGGGCGCCAGACTGCGGCGACCTCGACCCCCTCCGCCTCGGTCCGGTCCACATTGTCATAGTACCCGCCCACCGTATTGCCGAGGCATGGCCCCGAGGTGACGCCGTAGCAGGAGACGAAATCGATCAGATCGTGGGTGACCCGTCCAAAATAGGTCGCCTGGATGGACACGCGTCCGCCGAACAAATGTTGCTCGACGCCCGCGTCCCATCCCGAAGCGGTCTCCGGACGCAGGTTAGAGTTCCCGTACTCGCTGTAGAGCTGGTACAGCGAGGGGGCCTTGAAGCCCTGACCGAAGCTAGCGCGGAGGATGGTGTCGCCGTTATTCAGCCGCCAGGCGAGGGAAGCCTGGCCGTCCACGTGTCCACCGAAGGTGGAATGGTCGTCGTACCGAACCCCGCCAGTAAGGGTGAGGCCGGCGAGGGGTTCTCCTGAAATCTGACCATAGAGACTAGAGATGTCGGCAGCGCCGCTCGCGGGTGGGGTCCCATAGAGGATCTGGTCGTAGGGGGAGGAGGTGGCCAGGGTCGATCGCTCGGTCTGCGCGCCGAACACGGCGTTGTAGCCTGGCGCGATGGCGTAGGCGCCTTCGTACTCCCAAGTCACCGTCCTGCCAGAGGCGAGGAACGTGTATTTGGCGATGCTTTCTCCGGGGTCCTCGTCCTGGTGGCCGACGGCGGAATACTCCACGGAGAACCGGTTCGTGAGCCGCCCGCCGAGAAGGGAGAGGTTGAGGCCTGTGTAATCCACCAGCTCTTGGGTCCGTCCGAACTCAGCGTCGTCGCCAAAAGCCCCGGAGGGCGTGTCATATCCGTCGAACTCGTTCCGGCTCGCCGTATAGTAGATCCGTTGGTCGAGGGTGAGGTAGGACGTGAGGTCGTCGTCAAAGCGACCTGAAACGCCGGCCGTGTCGAAGCCGCGGTTAACGTGGCCGCCCAGGGCTTGGTCAAACGCCGGGATCCCATCAGACGCCTCGTAATAGGCGCCCACGCGCCAGTCGAACCCCTGCTCTTTTCCGCCGACTGCGCCTTTGGCTAGGCCCGTGCCGAAGGAACCGCCCTCTATTTGCGCCTCCCCTTCCAGGGGCGTCTGGGCGGCCGCGGTGACCACGTTCACCACCCCGCCGATGGCTTCGCTGCCGTAGAGCGTGGACTGGGGTCCGCGCAGAACCTCGATCCGAGAGGCGTCGCCGGTCAGGAGGGTCGAGAAGTCGTACCCGGTCGAGGGATCGGTGGGGTCGTTGACCTTGACGCCGTCGATGAGGACCACCGTTTGAGCCGACTCTGCGCCGCGGATGTAGACCGAGGTGAGCTCGCCAGGTCCGCCGTTGCGAGCGACGGTCACGCCAGGCGTCCGCGCCAGGATGTCGGCTACATCCAACTCCTGATCGTTGATGAGGTCCGTTTTCGTGAGGAGCGTCACCGATTGCCCGACCTTGTCCAGGAGAACAGGCGACCGGTCGGCCGTGACCACGACCTGGGGCAAGGCGGACGCCGCCTGTGAGCCGGCTTCGTCGGGCGCCGGGGCGGTCATGGGCGCAGGCGGCGCCGATGGAGGGGGCGGCTGGGCGGCGACGGCGCTGACGCACCCAAGGGCGCCCCAAAACCCGGCAAAAGCGGCGGCCCGCAGGCCTCCTGATCGATCTCGGTCCATGACCCCTCCTCGCGACGACCGACCGCGCACGCGGACGGAGGAAGCGAAAGGCGCAGGCGCCCACAGCTCCTTCCGGCCGCGCAAGCGACCTTCAAAGCCGTCTCTCGGGGGATCCCGTATCGTTCGGCGCACCCCGGCCGTTCGAAGGACGACAGCGCCGGGCAGGTCTCCTGGCTCGCGGGTCAGCGCCTCGCCCGTCGCCTTCCCAGGGTTTTGATCCCCCAGTGGCCTGTGACGGGCAGGCTCGCCGTTTACAGTTGCGGGGGCAGCCGGGGATGTTCGCCCCGTTCCCTATTCACCCTCTCTCGAGGGACCTTGCGCGGTATAAGAGCTATAGGGGCGTCCCGCGCCGGTCAACCTCGAGGCGCCGGGGACCGCTTTCACGACGCGCGATGGGAGAGACACGAATGGCGACGACGCTGGTGCTGGGCGGCGCGCGATCCGGCAAGACCCGATATGCGCAGCGCAAGGTCGAGGCCGCCGTCGCCTCAGGCGCTCGCCCCCTCATGATCGCCACCGCCTCCGCTGGAGACGCGGAGATGGCCGAAAGGATCGCGCGCCACCAGGCCGAACGCGGCCCTGAGTGGCGGACCTTGGAGACCCCCCTCTTGATCGAGGAGGCGCTCTTGACCCTGAAGCCGGAGGACGCCGCGGTCGTGGACTGCATGACCCTTTGGCTTTCCAACCTCATGGCGGAGGGCGCGGATTGGCGGGCGGCTGGACGTCGGGTCTGCGCCGCCCTCGCCGCCACCCCCGCCAAGGTCTGGGTGGTGAGCAATGAAGTGGGGTCTGGGATTGTTCCCATGACGCCCCTGGGACGCAGCTTTAGAGACGCAGCGGGTTTTCTTAACCAAGACCTTGCCCAGACTTGCGATACCGTGGTCCTTGTGGTCGCCGGGCTTGCCTTGGCCCTTAAGGGGGATCCTTGACCGACGCACCTTAACGGCCTGGGCTTGCGGCGCGCCGGGTGATCGGTCTAGGCCTTGGTGAAGCGGCGCCGCAGAGCCGCAACAGCGACCCGAGGTCCTGACGTGCGGTCCGCGCAGCATCAGGCCTGACGCTATCGGCGCCGCGCGGGCTCAGGAGACGGTGATGCAGGTGGTCCTCTCGCAAGCGGCTTTCCCCATGGTCGCGGATCGTCTCGCCGCCGCCTATGACGACCTTGATGTGGTCACCCTTGGGGCCGACAAAATCTTCAGGCGCGGCGATGTGGCGGTGGCGGTGGAGACCCTGGCGCCGGAAGTCCTGTGGCTAAGCCTGGACCTTTACCCGGCGGGCCTTCTGCCCACCATGTTCGGCCTGATGCTGCACACGCCCCACGTCCGATGGGCGCAGCTCTTTAACGCGGGCTTGGACAGTCCCGTCTTCGCCTCTCTGATGGCCAAAGGGATCAGGCTCTCAAAGAGCTCGGCCCAGTCTCCGGCCATAGCCGAATACGTCCTCGCCCACGGCTTTTCGGCCCTTCATCCCATCGCTGAGCAGGCCGAGGCCCAGGCCCGCAGGGCATGGACCCAGATCCGTTTTCGCGAAATCGGCTCCACGCGATGGACCATGTTCGGTTTCGGCTCCATCGGACAGGCGGTGGCCGAACGCCTTCATCCCTTCGGCGCGGCTTTGACGGTCGTGCGCCGCTCCCCCGGCCCACATCCCCTGGCTGAGCGGGTCTTGGGCCAGGCGGACGCGCTGGAGGCCCTTGGCGAGGCCGATGTGGTGGTCCTCGCATGTCCCCTGACCAAGGAGACCCGCGGCCTCGCAGGACACGCCTTCTTTGACGCCATGAAACGCGGATCCATCCTCATCAATATTGGTCGCGGCGGCCTTGTGGATGAGGCCGCCCTTCGGGAGAGCCTTTCGCAGGACAAGCCGCGCCTGGCGGTCCTGGACGTCTTCCAAACTGAGCCGCTTCCCGCCGACAGTTGGATTTGGAGCCACCCCAAGATCCGCGTCACGGCGCACGCCTCCAGCTATGGCGACGCCGTCCCGGCGCGGGGCGCTGAGCTCTTTGTCGACAACTTGCGCCGCTATCGGGCGGGCGATCCTCTGCTGAACGAAGCGTCCCTCGAAGAGGCGGGCGCCGCAACGGCCGCCTAGGCTCGCCGCGAACTCCCCAGCTTTCATCGTCCGGAAGCTAGGCGCCGCAGCCTTGCGGGGACGGATGGATGCTTCCAAGATCCCCCGCCTGCCGCAATCTCGACGCATGACGTTCAGGCGGCGGCGGCGGAGAAGCTTGGGTATGGCGGGGGGAGCGGAGGCGGCGAGATAGAGCAATGTGCAACGCCTATCGGCTGATGGCCAGCCCGCACGAGATTTATGAGCGCTTCGCAGCGGCCGGCCTTCCATTGGCCGGGGCCGAAGCGAGCGGCCGGCCTAATCTTGAGCCGATGAGCATGACGCGGCCCACGCAAACCCTTCCCATTCTGCGACCGCTAAATCCGGAGACGCCCGGCGAGGGCGTGGAGCTGGTGAAGGCGCGATGGGGCCTTGTGCCCTGGTTCCATAAGGGCGCCCTGAAGGACTGGAAGTTCCTTGGAACCAATGCGCGTGCGGAGACCCTCTCCACCGCGCGCCCCTTTCGCGACGCCTACCGGCGCCGTCGCTGCCTCATTCCGGCCGACGGCTTTTATGAGTGGACCGGCGAGCGGGGCTCTAAGACGCGCTGGCTCTTCACACGGCCGGGCGTAGCCCTCTGGTGCTTCCCCGGTCTGTGGGACCGTTGGGTCGGGCCAGACGGTCCGCTCGACAGCTTCACGCTGGTGACGACGGCGCCTGGGCCGGACGCAGCGCCCTACCATGATCGGCAGCCGGTGATCCTTACGCCTGAGGGCTGGAGGGCTTGGCTTAATCTCGCCGCCGATCCTTCGCCTCTTCTTCGCGCCGGCCCCGCTGGCGAGCTGGACGCGTGCCGAAGCTGACCGGGCGTCATGGCCCGTCCCGTGGACAATTAGTCCATGGGAGGGACCTGTCGCGGCTGATGTATTTCTTTATCCTATACCGGTATAAACCCTGGGTCGCCGCGCTTGCGGCGGCGTCGGCTGGCTGTCAGTTCAGCGTGTGCAAGCATCGGCTGAAGCGCTTTAAGTGAGTAGGCGAGCATGACTGAGGGCGTTAGAAAGTACGATCATCCAGCGGGGGGGTGGGACGCTCTTGGCGCCGTCGCCCAAGCTGTACGCTCGCAGATGGACGCGGTGTCTGGAACCAAGGTCCTGCTGCAGAACAACCAGCCCGACGGCTTCGACTGTCCGGGATGCGCTTGGCCGGATCCGAAGCATACTTCGGCCTTCGAGTTTTGCGAAAATGGGGCCAAGGCGGTCACGTGGGAGGCGACGCGCAAACGCGCGACGCCTGAGGTCATCGGCGCCTATACGGTGAGCGAGCTTTTGACGTGGAATGACCACGACCTCGAAGACCTCGGGCGCCTAACCCACCCCATGGCGTACAACCGTGGGACCGACCGGTTCGAGGCGATTGAGTGGGATGACGCATTCGCTCGCATCGCGCGCCGCTTGAACGCCCTTCCAGATCCCAATATGGCCGAGTTCTATACATCCGGCCGGGCGTCCAACGAGGCGGCGTTTCTGTTCCAGCTGTTCGTCCGCGCCTACGGCACGAACAATTTTCCCGACTGCTCGAACATGTGCCATGAGGGCACAAGCGTGGGCCTGCCCGTCAGCATCGGCATCGGCAAGGGAACGGTGTCCCTCGAAGACTTTGACCACGCCGAGGCGATTTTCAGCATCGGCCACAATCCAGGCACCAACCATCCGCGGATGATGGCGACATTGCGGGAGGCGTCCAAGCGCGGCGCGCCCATCGTGGTGCTCAACCCCCTCAAGGAAAGGGCCCTTGAACGGTTCGCCTCGCCCCAATCCGTGCTCGAGATGGCGACCATGGGCGCGACCCCCATCGCAAGCGACTATCTTCAGGTGAAGGTGGGGGGCGACGCAGCCGCGCTCAAAGGCATCATGAAGGGCGTCCTGGCCCTGGATGCGGAAAGCCTTGCGGACGGGGGGCCGGGGACCTTGGATCGCGCCTTCATCGCCGAACACACCGAAGGGTTCGAGGGACTGAAGGCGGACCTTGAGGCGACGTCGTGGGAGGACATTGAGCGGTCCTCCGGCCTCGCCAGGGAGGCGCTGATGCACGCGGCGAACATCTACTGCAAAGCCAAGTCCGTGATCATCTGCTATGGCATGGGCATCACGCAGCACCTGCAAGGCACCGGCAACGTGCAGCAAATCTCCAACCTTCTTCTTCTGCGCGGAAACTATGGTCGCGAGGGCGCCGGCATCTGCCCCCTTCGCGGCCATTCCAACGTTCAAGGCGACCGCACCGTGGGCATCGACGAAAAGGCGCCGGCGGCTCTCATCGAGGGTATACGCCGGACCTTCAAGTTCGATCCGCCGACGGCGGTGGGTCATAATGCGGTCGAGGCGGTCGAGGCCATGGCCGAAGGGCGCTCCAAAGTCATGATTTGCTTGGGAGGCAACCTCGCCGTCGCCATGCCCGATCCCGAGCGCACCTTCGCTGCCGTGCGAAGCTTAGAGCTTGCGGCCCATGTGGCCACCAAGCTCAATCGCTCACACCTTCTTTTGGCGAGCGAGACCCTCGTCCTGCCCTGTCTTGGACGGACGGAGATGGATCTGCAAGCCACCGGCCCTCAGTCGGTGACGGTGGAGGACAGCATGTCCATGGTGCACGCCTCCAAGGGCCGGCTTCCGCCGCCGTCGGAGCATGTGCGCTCCGAACCGGCCATCGTCGCCGGGATGGCCAAGGCGGTGCTTGGCGACCGCTACGGCATCGATTGGGATGGAATGGTCGCTGATTACGACCGCATCCGGGACGCTGTCGAGGCGACGCTTCCCGCCTTCGCCGACTATAACCGCCGCGTGCGCGAACCTGGCGGGTTTCGCCTTCCTCTGGCTCCCACGGAGCGGATCTGGCGCACGCCGTCGGGCAAGGCGCAGTTCCTCGTCTTCAAGGGTCTGGCGGAGGATGCGCGCCAGACCGCTCCCGGCGCGCTCATCCTGACGACCCTGCGCAGCCACGACCAGTACAACACCACTATCTATGGCTTCGACGACCGCTATCGCGGTGTGTTCGGCCGCCGCGACGTCGTCTTCGTCAATGCGCAGGACCTTTCCGAACGCGGCCTCGCGTCCGGCGATCTCGTGGACGTCGTCGCCGTCGGGCCGGACGGCGTTGAGGCGGGGCCCGGGGCGACCATGCGTGGGTTCACCGCCGTTGCCTATGATATCCCAAAGGGGTGCGCCGCAGCCTACTATCCTGAGGCCAACGTGCTGATCCCCCTCTCAGATCACGACAGAAAAAGCGGAACGCCGGCCTACAAGTCCGCCCATGTGCGAATCAGGGCGGCGAAGACTGACGCCAGCGCCGTGGCCGCTGCGCCGGCTGAGGCGGCTGAGGCGGCTGTGACATGATGGACGCCCTGGTCCTGGCGAGGGCGCAGTTCGGTTTCACCATCGCCTTTCACATCGTCTTCCCAGCCTTCTCCATCGGCCTTGCCAGTTATCTGGCGGTTCTGGAGGGTCTTTGGCTCTTCACGGGCAAGGCCGTTTACCGCAACCTCTTCCAGTACTGGGTGAAGATCTTCGCCGTCGCTTTCGGCGCAGGCGTGGTTTCGGGCCTCGTTATGTCTTACCAGTTCGGGACCAATTGGTCGGTTTTTTCCGACAAGGCCGGCGCAGTGCTCGGTCCGCTCATGGCCTATGAGGTTATGTCCGCCTTTTTCCTGGAGGCTGGCTTCCTGGGCGTGATGCTGTTCGGCCTTGAGAAGGTGGGCAAACAGCTGCACTTTGCCGCGACCCTCGCCGTGGCTCTAGGCACCTTCGCCTCAGCCTTCTGGATCCTATCCGTCAACAGCTGGATGCAGACCCCCGCCGGCGTGGCGGTGAACGCTCAAGGTCAGTTCGTCCCGGTGGATTGGTTCAAGGTCGTTTTCAACCCCTCCTTCCCGTTCCGCCTCGTCCACATGGTGTTGGCGGCCTACCTCACGACAGCCTTGGTCGTGGGCGCGGTCGGCGGCTTTCACCTTCTCAAGGACGCAAAGAACCCCGCAGCCCGCACCATGTTCTCCATGGCCATGTGGATGGCCGCCCTTGTGGCGCCGGTGCAAATCCTGGCTGGAGACGCCCACGGCCTGAACACCCTTGAGCACCAGCCCGCCAAGATCATGGCCATGGAAGGGCATTTCAAAAGCCATCCCCACGGCGCTCCGCTGATCCTCTTTGGCCTGCCGGACCAAAAAAATGGCGTCGTGCGCTATGCGGTGGAAGTGCCCAAACTGTCGTCTTTGGTTTTGAAGCATAACCTGAACGCCCCCCTTGCGGGACTGGATACAGTCCCCAGGGCTGATTGGCCCTACGTGCCTATCGTCTTCTGGTCATTCCGCATCATGGTCGGCGTGGGCCTATCGATCCTCGCCTTGGGGGCTCTGACCCTCCTGGCGCGGGCGCGCGGCAAGCTCTACGTGTGGCGTCCTCTCATGCGGTTGGCCGTGGCGATGGGCCCCTTGGGATTTGTGGCTGTGCTCGCCGGATGGGTCACCACCGAGGCGGGCCGCCAGCCGTACACCGTTTACGGCCTGCTGCGGACCAGCCAGTCAGCGTCGCCCTTAGAAGCTCCAGCGGTGGCCGCATCCCTGGCGGCGTTCGCCGTCGTCTATTTCGCCGTCTTCGGCGCCGGCCTCTTCTACATCCTGAGGCTCATGAACCATGCGCCGTCCGCTCATGAACCTGGGATCGCGCCCCACGAGCCCCTTCGGGCGGCCGGCATTACGCCGGCGGCGGGCATCGATCCAGGCCGTGCCCTGGCGCCGGCGGAATAGCGGGCGGCTGTGGTCCAGGACCCGGTTCTAACCCTTATCTGGGCGGGCCTCATCGCCTTTGCGGTGTTCGCCTATGTGGTGATGGATGGGTTCGATCTTGGGATCGGCATCCTTTTCCCGTTTCTTCATCGCGACGAGGATCGCGATACTGCGATGAACAGTGTCGCTCCTGTCTGGGACGGGAATGAAACCTGGCTTGTGCTCGGGGGCGGAGGCCTCTTCGCCGCTTTTCCCCTTGCCTACGCCATCCTTATGCCCGCGGTTTACGCCCCCTTGATCGCCATGCTCCTGGGGCTGGTCTTCCGGGGCGTCGCCTTCGAATACCGCTGGCGGACCCAACGGGGCCGATGGGTCTGGGACGTGGCGTTCACCTCCGGCTCGACCCTTGCAGCCTTCGCCCAAGGCGTCATCCTCGGAGCCATCCTTCAGGGCGTGCGCGTGATAGGCCGAGGCTATGGCGGCGGCTGGTGGGATTGGCTCACGCCCTTCAGCGTTCTCACCGGCGTCTCCGTGGTCCTGGGCTATGCGCTGCTTGGATCGGCGTGGCTCATCAACAAAACCCAAGGGCGTCTCTTGGAGCGCGCTTTCGTCCTGGCCTGGCGCTCGGCGGCGGCCACGCTCCTCGCCATCGCCGCCGTCAGCGCGGCGACGCCCTTCCTCAAGGCGGCTTATTGGCGTCGCTGGCTCGCGTTTCCCAATGTCCTCGCCACCGCCCAGGTGCCGCTCGCGGTGACCCTGGCTGCGGTCGCGCTCTTCTGGGCGCTTCGCCGGCGTAACGAACGTTGGCCCTTTCCCCTGGCCCTCTCCTTGTTCGCCCTATCCTACGCCGGCCTCGCCGTCAGCCTTTTCCCCTACATTGTTCCCAATCAGATCACCATCTGGCAGGCGGCGTCGCCGGCGGCGAGCCAGGCTTTCATGCTGTTCGGCGCCGGGATCATGATACCGGTCATCCTCGCCTACACCGGCTACGCCTACTGGGTGTTTAGGGGAAAGACCGCATCGGAGGGCTACCATTGAGGGAGAGCCCGGAGACGACGCCGCCGACGCCCTTGGCAAAACGCCTAGCCTGGTTCGCCGGCCTGTGGATCGCCAGCGTCGTCAGCCTAGGGGCGGTGGCCTTCGCCTTGCGGCTGGTGTTCAGCGCCATCCTGCGCCATTGACGCCCCCCGCGAGCGCGTCTTGGCGCGCATGGCTCGGCCGGCGGGGGCAAGGACACGCATGAGGATCGCTGTTGTCGGAGCGGGCATGGCCGGCTTGGCGTGCGCCGAACGTCTCGTGGACGGGGGTCGCAGCGTCGTCCTCTTTGACAAGGGCCGCGGCCCGGGCGGGAGGATGTCCACCCGCCGCGCCGCCACCTCCCTTGGAGAGGCGACGTTCGATCATGGCGCCCAGTATTTCACCATCCGAGATGAGGCGTTCAGACGAAGGGCGGCCCGATGGATTGCAGCGGGGACCGCGGCCCCTTGGCCTGCGGCGGGGCCCGACGCCTACGTCGGCGCGCCCGGAATGAACGCTCCGGTCCGCCAGATGGCGGAGGGACTGGACGTGCGTTGGTCAAGTCGGGTGCACGCCCTTTCGCCAGACCCCTCAGGCTGGCGGTTGATGGTGGAGCAGGGGCAGGGCACGAGCCTTCAGGGCCCCTTCGACGCGGTCGTCTTGGCGCTTCCGGCCGAACAGGCGGCGCCCTTGATCGAGACCCACGACGAGGCGCTCGCGTCCGCGGCGCGGGGCATGCGGACGGCGCCGTGCTGGACGGCCATGGCGGCCTTCGGCGCCCGACTGCCCACCGCCGCCGATGTCTTCAAAACCGACCCGGTGGTGGGTTGGGCGGCGCGGAACCGATCAAAACCCCTTCGCGCCGGCCCCGAAACCTGGGTGATCCAGGGATCGCCGGACTGGTCGGCCGCCACCCTAGAAGCCGCGCCGGAGGTTGCGGCGCGCGCCTTGCTCGCCGCGTTTTTTCGACTGGCCGCCGTCGAAGACGAGGAGCCGATCCACCTCAGCGCCCACCGGTGGCGCTTCGCCCGGTCCGGGACTTTTGGGGCGCCCTATCTGTGGAACAAGGGCATCGGTCTGTGCGGGGACTGGCTCCTGGGCCCGCGGGTTGAATGCGCATTCTTGTCCGGCGACGCCCTGGGCGGCGCTATCTTGGGCGTCGTTGCAAACTGATCCCCAACCGGAGCGGCAGTTCACCGTCTGGTCACGGGTTCGTCGGTAAAATAGCATCGGAGAGTCGTCGATGCTTGAAGCCCCGTCCGGCCGCGTGAGGCCTGGTCCTTTCGATTTAGACTTGTCGCTGGCGACGTTTGATCGCGCCACGCGCCTGGCGAAAACCCTGTTTGATTGCGCCGAGTCGGTGATCACCCTCGTGAAGGACGGGGTCGTCTGGCGTAGCCGCGATCCGGAGGGACGCCTGGCTCAAGGTCACACGGGCACCAATCTCGTCCTGGAGCGCGGCGA
>Ga0116231_10000703_pt1 | contig 61936 bp, 42 predicted proteins | sample S1TSphgellanicum_2_FD_89695 | JGI IMG/M metagenome (GOLD analysis project Ga0116231, IMG submission 89695) | Host-associated microbial communities from peat moss isolated from Minnesota, USA - S1T2_Fd - Sphagnum magellanicum MG | ecosystem: Host-associated > Plants > Peat moss > Unclassified...
CCCTTCCATAAGCACATCCATTCTCAAATGAACACCGGCGGTTCTTCCCTTTCCTAAGCACATCCATTCTCGAATGAACACCGGCGGTTCTTCCTTTCCCTAAGCACATCCATTCTCGAATGAACACCGGCGGTTCTTCCCTTTCATAAGCACATCCATTCTCAAATGAACACCGGCGGTTCTTCCCTTTCCTAAGCACATCCATTCTCGAATGAACACCGGCGGTTCTTCCTTTCCCTAAGCACATCCATTCTCGAATGAACCCCGGCGGTTCTTCCTTTCCCTAAGCACATCCATTCTCGAATGAACCCCGGCGATTCTTCCTTTTCCTAAGCACATCCATTCTCGAATGAACCCCGGCGGTTCTTCCTTTACCTAAGCACATCCATTCTCGAATGAAACCCGGAGGTTCTTACTTCCACTAAGCACATCCATTCTTGAATGAACCCCGGTGACATACACGGACCCGAAGGATCTTTGATTCCGAGGCCTCAAATACCCGGAACCGGAGGCATTTACGAAAATTAAAGAACCGTCTCCTCGCCCGCCCTTCCGCACACTCCGGTACCTACCAACACAAAACACCCGCCCAAAAGTGGGCGGGTCCAGACAGAGAAAGAGAGAAAAGCTTGTCAATTATGAGCGCACACTCGACTGCTGCTGCTGCTGCATGCATTCTTCCTCTTCGCCTTCTTGTTTCGTGCCCAGCGCCATCGCTTTCGCGACGACTGCAAGAGCTCTCCTGCTACCTATCTCGTCTGCTCCACTCTGCCAAATCTCGCTGATATGTTTTTCCCACCAAATCCAACATCATAGAGTAGCTGCTCGGATCGCATCGCACACAGTTGGGTTAGGTGGTTGTTTGTTCTCTTGGATCGGAACTGGAGCTGGTGAGATTGTTGGGATTATGGGTGGGTTGAAAATAAGAAGAAGGAGGAGGAGAAGAAGAAGAAAATAGATAGTGGGTTGGTTGCGGGCGAGCGAAGCTGGTGGGTGGGGAACGGGGGAGAGGAGAAGGAGTTGAGAGTAAGAAGAAGTGGCTAGAGATGTACGGGGGGCAGAACAATGCGGCGCAAGCGGAAGCTATTCTGGTTTGGTTGCAACAGGAAATGGGGTACACTGCAGTGCCGTCGGCGGAAGCGCTGGGGAAAATCTGCAGAGGGAATATGATACCAGTGTGGAAGTTTCTGGTGGAGAGAGTGAAGGCAGAGAAGACGGTGGAAGAAATCAGACGCAACATTCATGTGCACGGAAGCTCCATCAGCAGCACCACTGCTGCTGCTAGTGCTGGTGTTGGTGTTGCTGGTGTTAGCAGCAGAAAAGAAGAGAGTCAAGAGGACAGGCCTAAGAGCCAAGAGAGACCTAGAACACCCAAAGGTGAGAGAGAAAGCTCCAGCAGGGAAGGGACGACGACACATGGGCCCAAGACTCCAGTGAGGGAGAGAAGAGTCCGGGATGGAAAGGGTCGGGCTAGAATGGTGCCTCCAAGCAGCAGAGAGATGGGGACAACAGACAAGGACAAGGAGATGGAAAGGATGCTGCCAGAACCTGAGGATTCCAAAGAGAAGATCTTGAGGGAGAGAGAAGCTGCCGCCAGTGAAGTGGCTAGAATGAGACAGACCATCGACCGCCTGCTGAAGGACATCAAAAGCCGCATGCTGGATCTCTCCAAAGAGGAAGCTGAGAGGCAACGAGTTCAGGACGAGAAGTCCAATCTGAGGTTAGTCATGCAAGCTTCTGCTGCTCTGCATTTGTTGGAAGCAAGAAAGGAATGCAGCAGCAGATGGGTATGCTAGTGATCTCTAGGGCATGGTTTCCACATTGTCTTGTAGCTCTTATATTGTCTCAAACCCTAGGCCATAGTCCTCAGTAAGTGTGAGTGGGTGGTGTCCATAGCAATTTGTCTTCTATGCAATTCCATGAAGGATTGAGGTCTAGAAAGAAACAAGGAGGACTGATTGATGTGGAAATGCAGCAGATGGGTTTGGGTGTGCTAGATAAGATCTCTAGGGCATGGTCTCAACATTGTCTCAAACTCTTGGGCATTGTCCCAGTAAGTGTGAGGAGATGTCCATAGCAATCATTGCAATGCTGTGAAGGATTAAGGTCAAGAAAGAAACAGGAGGGCTGATTGATGGGGAATTTTTTTTGCTAGGCACAAGCAGGTTTTGCTGGAATCATATGACCAGCGGTGTGAACAATCAAGCAGGATCTTCATGGAATATTGGAGGCGGCTGCACATCTATGTTGATCATGCAAGGGAAGTACAAAGAGGGAAATCTGGAGGCTCTGAGGCAGCTCTTGAATCCATACATGCAACATCGATTACTACTACGGGGGGTCGACTTGTGGAGGGGAACCATATTTTGATTGAGACTGCACAGGAACGAAGCATTCGACAAGCATGTGAAGGGATTGCGGCCAACTTGTTGGAAAAGATTAGGACCTCGTTTCCAGCTTACAATGGAGGTGGAGGCCATGCAGATGCTCAGCTAGAGGTTGCAAAGCTTGGGTTTGAAGGGGATGGAGATGGCATTTCAGAAGAGGTGAGGGAGACAGCAACCAGCCTGCTGAAGAATCCCCCTCTGCTACTGCGGGCTTTGGCTGCTTACACATCTCGTGTTGTAGCCATGTTGGCTCGTGAGATTGAGAAAATTGACATTAAAGCTGATGCTGAACGCCTTAGGTCTGAACCCACCACACTCTCATCTTTCCTTCTGAGATCCTTCCATCTTCCTCATGACACCCACATGACAGTGAGTATGTACTAGTTGTGAGACTGGGACTGAAAGGATTTACTGAAGCTCTGTGCTAATTGTGCTGTTCATGTGTTTTCCTGGAATCCCATATCAAAACTGCAGGTACAGATTTGAGAACAACAGAGTGGTTGAGGACAGTTCTGCAGAGGTGGATGATTTGTTAGTTGCACATCGTCGAAGCAGCAGGGGAGGAGGCTCTAAAGGAAGCCTGGACCTGAGCAGCAAAAGCTCTTTCAGGCAGCTCCGAGAGAGACAGGTGACGACTTCTCCATGTTATCTTTGTGTTGCTATGAGAATATTGTTTTTGTCCTGTTACTTTCGATTTTGCTGGAACAGACACAAACTGTCTACCTTCAAAGGTTTTGTTGTGCAATCTCTTAGATATGCAATGGGTACTATTTCTATTGTGGAAAGATCAAAGTGGTCTACACATCCTAACTCACCTTGTCTTGATTGTAGCAGAGAGCACATGTTCAGCAGTTTATGGCAACAGAGGATGCTTTAAACCAGGCAGCACAAGCCAAGAAACTGAGTGATGAGCTTATACGGCGTATTCATGGTGCTGCTGATGGTGCAGATGCTGCTGTAAGTATGGTCACAAAGGACGGTGCCCAGAATGCTGGCAGTTTAAGACAGTTTGAGGTGAGACACTTTGCCCATGAAATGAGACCTTGTAGTGGGGCCCATCCTTTAAATAACCTGTAGAATTTCCTTAAATCAGATTGTGATATTTTTATTGCCAAGCTCATGAATTGCTGACCTGATAGGAAAAGAAAGCTAATCCCAGGCATTATTTCAAAGGTAGTCTCTTGCTTCTGTATTGAGTGCAGGGTTACATTGTTATGTGTGTTTTCTCTCCTGCTGATTTTGGTCTTTGGATTTTCAGTTGGAGGTGTGGGCCAAGGAGCGTGAACTTGCAGGCATGAGAGCCAGTGTGAACACTCTGACTTTGGAAGTCCAGCGTTTGCAAAAGAAGTGTCAGGAACGGAGGGAGGCTGAGGAGGCACTATGTGAAAAGTGGAAAAGAATAGAAGAGTTTGATGCTCGACGGTTGGAGCTCGAATCCATCTACACAGCCTTACTTCGAGCCAACATGGTACTGCAAACTTTAAGCAGTCTCTCATCACTACTGACAGGATTATGAATTGGAACAGTACCGAATGTTGCCATATTATGTTTCAGTGTCCATCCATTGTTGTAGGGCACTTGGGATTTCTGTATATGTTGAAGTAAGGATTAATGTCGGCCTTTAGGCATAAAGGTCAAGACTTTGTAAGATAGGTTTTGAAATATTTTGCAGGCGGCAGCAGCGACTTGGGAGCAGCATGCAAAGGGAAATAAAGAGCACTCTGCTGCCACTATTGTACCAGTTTGTGAGGCTGTGCAGAGCAAAGCAAGTGCAGCACGCGATCTCTTAGAAAGGGAGGTTGCTGCATTTTTAAGGAGTCCTGATAACCGTCTCTACATGATGCCTGCTGGCCCCCAAGTAAGAATTGGGTATCCCAGATTTGACAAGTCTGATTGCTATGAGGGAAGTCACACCTAGTTGTATACTCCCTTCAATGTGGATATGCAAAAGTAGTGTCAGGCATCTCTTGCATAAAAAGGCTATCTAAGAAAATACTCTGCTGAGGCTAAGTGAAATCCAATTGAAAGCCTCTTATTTGCAACTTCTGGTCCTCAAGTAGGATGCTCAAATCTAGTTATATCTCCGTGCATTGAATTGACTTGATGTTTTCTTTTTAATGTTTTGAGTCATGTAGCTGGCTGCAGGATCATCATGCCTGTCAATCTCAACACAAAGTCTCCACACGGATTTGTCAAAGTATACTTGCAAGTGAATGGTGTCTTGTAATGAAAGATGTGTGGGTTTGTGCTATATTGAGCAGGCACTTTTAGATGCAATGGGGGCAAGCACAAGTGCAGGTTCTGAGGCTGTGGCAGTTGCAGAGAGAAATGCTGATCTGATAACATCAAGAGCAGGTGCTGGGGACCCATCTGCATTCCCTTCCATACTCCGTATCCCTGCAGCTGCACAGTATTCCTCAGGTAGTTTCTCTCTTCCTCTTTTGCATTTTATTTTTTTCCAGTTCTGTTCCATCCATACTTTAATTGTTCTTGTTTCTCCCTTTCTGGAAGCTTTTCGTTGACAGAAACTTGGATGGTTGTATATATAGGGTCAGAGGGTGCGGATGTGGGCTTAGCTTCTGTGGTGGACGCTATGCGCTTCTTTCTTCGGCCTGGAGGATCACCTGCCAACCTTCTGGAGGATCTTGCTCGAGCAGTCAACCAAGCACAAACACTCCGGGATTTGGTGGGAAGTGGGCGTTCACTTCTGGCAATTGCCAATTCATCAAGGCCTGAATATGAAAGGTAACTTGTTAGAGGAATCGAAATGTTCAAAATTAGATAAATTAGTTGATTGATATGATCACATCTATGCATAGAGTTGCGTGTCAGTTCACTTTTGGGGACCCATTCTGTTTGGCTAGAAACTTCTCAAACCCTGAGGTTTGAATCAACACCACCTGAGGTGGTTTTCCTGATAAATATTTTTTTGGGTGGTTGCCCAGGACTGCTGCTGCATGTGCTGAGAAGGCAGCAGAGCAAGAGAAGATTGCACTTGAGGAGTGGCTTCCACAACTCAAGGTTGCTGTACAGGAGGCTCAACATTGCTTGGAAGACTGCAAGCGTGTCCGGGGATTGGTGAGCTTTTCTTGTTTTTCGTCTCCTTTGGCTTCCTGACCATGTAATCTTCATCACCAATTGATGTTGTCAAATCTGTGCAATATACTCTCAGAAGGGAAATGGTAACAGTGGAGTATCTTTGTCAATATTTGTCATTACTTTGAGTATTGGCTTATGGTGGTAAGCACTGGTTTGCAGGTTGATGAATGGTGGGAACAGCCAGCATCAACTGCAGTTGATTGGGTCACAGTAGATGGCCAGAATGTCGCAGCTTGGCTTGCCCATGTAAAACAACTACAAACCGCTTTCTATGAGAAACAGCTTCTGTAAATTGACGTAGTACTCAGTCACATAGTACTGTTACCATCTGCAAAAATGTTCAGCACTACCAATATGAGTGACCAGGAACAGAAGAGGAACAGGTGGATAAGCATTGGTGTCAGTCACTCTTGAGTCCCAAGGCAATTGTTGTCTGAAATCCAGTGGTTGTCAAGGCAGGCTCTAGGAACAAATTCCAGCAAGTAATGCATCTTTTCTCTGTAGAAGAAAGCCTGATAAAAACCTAAGAGCTCTTGTATGCTGGTGATTCGCCGTTCTTCTATGCTTCATGGACTCAAATTGTTACAATGTGGAATTCACTGGCATTTGCAGATAGTCAAGGGGTTGCTTCCTCTACTAGCTTCTATTTGATTTTGGTAGTAGGGTTTGTGGTTGAAATAAGAAAGAAATCTTCTTCAAGAGTATAGTGAAGGTAGTATGTCAAAGGCGGTTGCAACATATAGTGTTTGTGAACAAGGAGGATCTTATAAACCTAACACCTTCTTACAGAGCTTCCTGGGCCAAGATTTAGTTGTCACTAGAGCTCTTAGAGAACTAAGGGGTGTCCTTCAAATCTATTGCACGAGCCACACAGTCTAACAGAATCCCTATTTCTACAATGATCTTTTAGAATCACAGAATTTGTCATTGGTTGTATCACCTTGACAAGAGACTGTGTAGTTGCACTCTTCAGTTTCATCGACAAGCAACCTTGTGAAGTGGATCAACAAGCAGTGGTTGCATGTTGATCCTCTTTGCAAGGTTGCTTGTTGATGAGAGACTGTTGATCCACTTTGCATGATTCCTTGTTGATGAGACTGAAGAGGCCAGCTACACAATCTCTTCAACCTTGCAACTACTTGGAGTCCCAAAGTGGTGATTGTCCATACATTGTAAGAGGGAGTACAAAATGGTCATATTCATAGAAGACAAGATGTAGAAACAAAACCTAAAAAATCCTATCAACCCTAAACCCTATATCATAACTAAACATGATTATCTATTCTTAACTACCTAATGAAGGAAAACTTGGTCATTTCCATGAAGAAAATCATCAAAAATTGGCAATTTAAAAGTCATTAAAATAGTTAGTTTTTACTATTTAGCACTTTATATTTTTAAATGTGCAAACACTGAAAAACCTTTCACACTGGGTCTTTACCACTGTTGGGCAATTCTCTAGTTTTGATGAGAATTGCTGGGTTCGGGTATTAGAATGTATTTAGAGACCTGACCCAATTGTTTTATTTTATTTTATTTTCATCTTTTGAAGACCCAGGCAGAGTTTCAAAAATTTGCAAAAAATAATTTCACCCAGTTTTCAAAGCATCAGTTCTCATACATCTTATATTAGTCGGTTTTCACATACTGGTCATTATAAATTTTATAATTTTTAATAATAAATTTTTATTTTTTGAAAATAAAAAAATTGCATCAAGAAATAATTCTTAATTTTCTTTCAATGTTTTATATGTCCACTACTTCATCTCACTCAAATGAATCTTCAAACTCCTTTTTAGAACTTAAATCTGTTTGAATTGACTCCATTAAATTAGAAGGTGATTTACATTCAATTTTAGAATCATTTGGTCAATTTTTGTTCACAAAAATAATTTTTTTAAAGTTGTCTAATTGTAAACAACATTTTCTTAAGTTTGTAAGTATGATCGTTTAGGGAAAAGAAAATTAGTTTCAATTTGTGACCTTGCAAAACCTAAAACTTGATGGGCCAAAAAACCAATTGTAGGAAATATGGTTTCATGTTTTTCCCACCATTGAAGATAACACTTGATGTTTTTGGGATCCAATTGGTAATGTCCAAAAATTAATAATTCCATCATGACAAGTTCTTTTGTTGGCTCATTGATGGATGCAGTCTATTGAAAAATATTTAGACTATAATTTTCATCAATCGTTTGATCTACACATCCAACAAATTATGTCATTGGATGCAAATGATGATAACATTTCAAAAGCATAGGGTATAAGGTTCTCTTATCATTTATACACAATACTTACACATTTCTCTCAGCTAACAAAAGAAGATATTAGACAAAGGCTTTTGAATCCAAGGTCTAGCATCAAAAGACAACATGTTGTGAGATTTACTTTTTTCATATTTTTTTTTAAAGAAAGAAAAGAATCCAAAACATCACAAACTTCCTTTCTAATGTTAAAAGCAAACAAAGACAATTAAAAAACAATCCAAGAATCATCATCAATTAGATTGGCTAGGGCAAATGGGTTTGTAATTTCTTCCCCAAGTTTTAAATACATAGTAATGGTAGACCATAATGCATCAAAAAGCAACTAGTGGCTATTAGATTGGTTCAAAACACAAGTAACCACAATAAAAGATAATGAATCCACAATTATTTTAGAAATGTGCCAAGTAAGAAGAGAAGGCACTCTTCCACTTATTCCGATAATATTCTATCTATTATAACAAAAGAAAATAACATCATTGAATTGCAATGCTTCATGAAACATAATGATTTTGCTAGCAAATCAAATTTAAAGTTAAAATGTTTAACTAAAATAAATCGATAAGAAACAAAAAGGACAATAGTTATGGGAAAAAAATGTAAGGAAAAAAAATATAATACATTAAATAATCACCTTGTTTTCATTAGAATATTTAATTTTCTTGGGGGAAGATTAAAATTTAAATAAACCTTGTTCCATTTTGGTTTGCCTTTCCTAAATTTTTTAGGCCAAGTTATACATTTATGCAAATTTGACTATGTAGATTTGATTGTAACAAACTTGAGGTTTTTGCAGTTTTTTCATAAGTAGTAACATATTGACATGTTTTGGAAAAAATGTGACTAAAACAAGTACCATAAAAACTTTCATCTTACCCAAAGACTTCACATTTCATAACAAATTTTAAAGCAATTGTCATAGTATTTAAATTCGAGCCTTCATTTTTAACATAGGCAATGCTTTTGTTCCTTAACCCATATTGATCAAACAATTTTGTCAAATTGTTGACCAATGCTTGCCCAATAGTTTTTGTTGTTTCAAACAAACCACTAGTTATTAATTTAGGTTGCCAATCAAATCCCAAAAAGTTAATAACAAGAGCAAATATACATGCACCCGCTTGAACATCCACAAATCAAATCTTGTTATGGCAGAAATATAATCTATTAATTTTGGTGAAACATATACTTGTTTTTTTTTTTCCACCAAGTTAGGTAATAATTTTTGAAAATTTGCTTTCTAAAAGGAAATACAACTTTAAAACACAAATGTAATATTAAATGTTTAATTCAGACATTTTTCAACAAATTGCAATGGTAAATTATTTTTCACAATTAAAAGGCCAAGGTCTTGCAAAAAGTCCTTTTTGCTACACATCATCCTTTTTGAAAAATTATTTTATAATAAAAAAAAAAATTGCAATTCTTGGGACATTTGGCTTTTTTTTTGTAGGTTGTCCTTCAACAATTTTTGTTATTCAATTGTTAATTTATTTTTCAAATTTCTTTGCAATTATGGAATGATATGCATTTACATGTTTCTTTAGAATATAATACCATAAGTTTTATAATAGGTTATTAAACCTTTTCTTTCTTTAATTCTTGGATTAAAACCATTTACAAGCTCAACACAAAATGCATCTCATGACTTGATGACTTGTTCCTTCAACCTTTTTCCCATCATTCACACAATAAAATGCCCAACATAAAGCAATTTTGTTATGATCTCTCCAAATTTTTCTTTGAAAATGTAAAATTTTGTAGTTTTTTTCATTATTTGTTTCACATTTTTTTCAACTTTGTTGGTTTTTGTTTGCGCATTTCCATTTTTTATTCTTTCCACACATTTTTCAATGTTCACTTCATTTTGATTATTTTTTATTCTTAAATCAAAATTAGATTCTCATTTTGACTCAACTCGCCCATTTTCTACTAAAATATTACCTACCTTGAACAAAAAATTAGTAATAAGTATACTTTTTGCCAAAATAAGATTTTGCTTATCTATGGTACAAAAATCAATCTAAACATTTACAAGCAATTAAATTTTTTTATAAAAAATATATAATGTGCTCAACAAACATGTAATGCAAATGTGCAAATGAAATGCAATGTGTAAAACTAAATGTACAATGTTCAAATAATTTCTGCACATGATAAACAAAAAGTGTGTCAATCAAAATTACTCAAAAAAAAGGATAATAAAAAAAAGTCATGAATAAATAAACATTTAAGAAAAAAAAACCTCATCTTCAAGTTTGGCTTCAAGAAGTTGAATTTGGAAAACTTGTTCCTAGCACACCTACAAAAACATGAAAAGGGGGAGAGAGTACTAATCTAAAATAAGACAAGTAGGAGAAATGAAGAGGAAAGCAACAACAACATCAAGGGGTAGTATAGAAGTACCTAAAATAGGAGCAAGAATAATGTTGAAGTGGAGTAGGAGGAACAATAACATTCAAGAGGAATGTTGTTGAGGAGTAGGACCATCAAGGAATAGTGGGACTAGCAACATTGAAGAAGAACAAGAATAATAACATTGACGAAGAGCAAAAATAACAATAGTGTCAAAAAGGAGTAGTGTCAAGGAAAAACAACATTAACAAGGAATAGGAAGAGTAGGAGTGTTGAGGAGCAACAACATCAAGGAAGAATAAGAAGAACAATAACGTTAAAGAGGAGCATCGTCAAGGAGGAGCAAGAAGAGTAGTAGCATTGAGGAGGAACAACAACATCGAGGAGGAGCAATGTTAATGAGGAACAAGAGGAGCACAATGTTGAAGTAAAACTAATGAGGAAAAAGAAAATTAGCAATGTCAAGGAGGAATGTTATCAAAGAGGAGTAGAAGGAGTAGCATCAAGGAAGAGCAAGAAGAACAACAACGTTGAAGAGGAGTGTTGTCAAGGAGGAATAGGAGGAGCAATGTCAAAGAGGAAAAAAACGTCCATGAAAAGTGCTATTGAGTAGGAGCAACATTGAAGAGGAGTGCTGTTGAACATCAATATCAAGTAGCAATAGTAGTAGCAATGCAAGTAATGTAAGTAAAAACTCACTAACAAAGCAACTAATCTAAATGATTAACAAATAAGAAAGCAAAAAATACAACACACAATGAAAAAAAAAGTGAAAAACCCTCCTTTATATAAACTTACATTGAGCGCTGCCATTTACTAACTAAACCCTAAATCTAACTACCAACTAAACCTTAAATCTAACTATTGACTAAACATTAAACCCTACTAACTACTGACCTTTAAAACTAATTATTTCTTAACCTTTAAACTTGAAACCTTGACCCTACATTTTTTTAATACCATGTCAAGGTTTCAATTAAATATAAATATATATAATCTATCATAGTTTCAAAGGCCCAGTTTTCATTTCACAAAAAACCATGTAGCTAGTTTCAAACTGAGAACCGATTTGAAACCTTGGTCAATCCTTACATATTTTTTAATACCTGCCCAACACTAGTCTTTACGTCAGGTAAAGCCCTTGGTCGAGTGCATTATCAAAATTGAGCTTGCACTCAGCTATGACCTCGTGCACCCTTATTTTGGTAAAGCCTTTGACCTAGGGCTAACCCTACACATATTCCATGCTAAGGTTGCACAACACCTAACTCTCTCATTCCAATCTTCCAATGATTATTCTTTTCTCCATAGCATAATTCTTGTGTATCCTTTGCATTTCTAAAGTGATACTAGACCAATCAGGTCCCTACAAAATTTGATACTAGGAAATAAGATTAGTAACTGGTTCTTAGCCAAATTGATACCAAACAAACTGATTTTCAACGCCTTGCCCCCGACTTGGCTGATTACCTAGTTCATTTTTCAATTTTGGCTCAACGGTGGCTAGCACTAAGGGTGCCAGGAGGGATGTCCCCAATGTCTCTCCTAGCACCACTACCGATGCTAATTTTTAAATATTTGTATCAAAATATACATATTTGGTTTGAATTTACTTTTCTTATCATCCCACAATGTTTTCGTCATGTTACCTAACATTTTCCTAATGTAACCTGAAGTTTTTTTATATCACCCAACAAATGTTTTTTTTGATGTCACCCAACATTGTTGACGTTCTTCTGACATACTCAACTTCTTCTTGATGATGTCTAGTGTTTTCTCAAAGTGCCCTCATTGTCCCTTGATGATTTCTCAATGTCCCTTGTTGGTCCCAAAAAAAAAACCCAACATTCCATTGAAGGTTTCTTAATGCTGCTCAACCTCTTGCAATGTTTCCTTGACATGCATTGCCCAACACTCTTGTCATCCCCTAGGGTCTCTTCAACATTGCCCAACATCCGTGTTGTCTCCTTTGTCACTTGAAATACTAAAAAAATTTCCCATCGTCTCTCAATGTCTTCGCATCATCCCTCTCTACCAACTTTTGTCCTCTTGTCATCCTTCGAAGCCTGTTTCTATCATCCCTTAATCTTGGATGAGATGTTTCTGAGCCTTAAAAAGTATGCCAAAACAAAAAAATTATCAAGGACATTCCTTAGGTCCTAAGGATGTCCTGAGGACATTTGAAGGACATACCCAAAAAAAAGGGATGTTGGCAATGTTGGTTAGCTCCACATAAATGTACATAGGGAGAGCAACTAAGCCATATGTGCATTGTGAAGCACATGACTTAGATTGGAAACACATAATTTTTCCAGCTATCATTGCAAATGAATGTGGTCAGACAGACATGTTTCACGACGGTTAGCTGGGTAGGGTTAGGTTAGCTAGGTAGGGTTAGAAGACTGATATATTGTAACCCATTTGGAGCTCCTATTCAGGCACCCATTTCGGCTATTTGGAGGTCCACACATAATGGATTCACCCCCTATGGGACTCACCATATTCCTAGGCCCCATCCCTAGTAAATAAAGCAAGGAATACCTATATAGGGCACTTTTCAACCCACCTGACAGGACTGGATCTTACATTTTTTAAAGACCCGTTGCTTTTTCTTTGCACAATTAATAGAGTCTTGCTGTTAGGTTTTCAAATATCCTCTTACATTATGCAATATGCATTTCTTAAGGGCCCGTACCTCATTATGCATGGAAAGGCCATTAGATGAGGGTGTCACCAGAATGTGGCGATGCCCTCGGCCACCACCTTGGGCCTCCCCAACACATCAAAAAACTTCCAAATCTTTTGGGTAGTAGAGTTATGTGTAAAGTAAGTAACCCTGTCTTCACCCTGTCTTTGGGCCTCCTTTCATCCCCTATCCGCTCTTTGAGTGGTATCCGCAAAGTAAGGAAATTTTTATCAAATCTCAGTATGAAATGCTGAAACTCAGGATTTAATGCACTCAGGTTGGACAGTAATTATAGTAGTTCTACAGATAGGAGCAGTCAGAATATATGTAACAGTAGTGGAGGCGCTCAGGAAAACAAAAAATAGGATGAAACTCAGTTTAACACAAAATTTGATGGTTTTTGAAGTTTCACATCACCCTTCCCCCCGCACCCCTCGCCCTTTGAATGGTAGTGTACTTTTTGCAGGTGTTTTAAAAACTCATCCTGTGTATGACCAAACTCAGGGTTCTGGTGCTATGTTTTCCTCACTCTATTAACATATATTGAGGATGCTTATGTTGTGTGACTGTGCATTATACCTTATAGATGTCATAATGCCCTCACTAGTCGGGCATGCTTACATCTTTCCATCAGGACCCACGGGACCAGGCTGATATGTTTCCATGTCTACTGGACCATACCAGACCTGAGACCCAGCTTCAGCCAAGTATATAATACACTGCAACAATGGGCTTGTTGACTCATGGCTGACTGAGCCAAGGGTGGACATGGCACCAGTCTGACCAGTAGTCATCCTTTGAGGTAAAGGGCACAAGAGACTATAGGGTAGACCTCAAATGACTTCTTTTGGGGGGTTTAGGGGGAGGGATTCTTTTTGGAGACATTTGATTTTTTTTATAATTTTTTTTAATAAAAAAAGGTTTTATGTGTTAGTTGGAGGCATTTTAATCAGCAGTTGACCCTATGAAGCTTATGGTAAAGGTCCAAGTCTATTCCCGGTGACAACTATGTAAAACTAACGTGCTCTAGAGTCTGATATCGTAGTGAAATGAGCTCTCAACTCTCTAGTCTTGCATTGCCTAAACTTTTGTACTTACCACATGACATGGAGCATCAACATGTGAAGTCACCAGATGATGGGTGCTATGACTTTGTAGGGGAATATAATAGGCATTCTTTTGAGTTTCTTATGATCACATCCTCGAGCCCATAGGTAGCCCCTATGCAAGGGTTCTAGATGTTTCCAACGAGTAACTCATCATTTGATGGCTTTGCCCTTTTATAATTAGGTCAAACAACTGTGTAAGAACATGTAAATGAGGAATTGTTCTGTGAAGTTCCAAAACAAAATGAACTCACACTTTACAATAACAATTAGTGAACATCCGTCAAAGCCAGGGACCAAATGAAAAACTACATCACATTTCTAGAGTCTCTCCATTAAGACAAGGAGAGCCAAGTTCCCAAAAGACAAACTCACACTTTACAATAATACTTCGTGAACATTCCTCAAAATGTGGGACCAAATGAAAACTAACTAAATCATTTGGTAGTCTATCTTTTCATTACATACAAGTGGAGTCAAACAAAATTGGACTTCTCCAATTCCAATGCAGCTTGCCAAAGAGAAAGCACCTAAATTATGCTACCCTACTACATGCATCTCAAACGTTTTGGGCACATGGTCAAACTTTGAGGATCCAATTGGGCTAGAGTGAACCAGCACTCATCAGAAAACTTTTTTTTGTTAAACTAAAATTATTCGTAAATGAAGAGAAACTTGACAACAACAACAATGGAGGTAATTTGGTCATAAAGTGAGATGAGATTTAAAATAATTGCTATAAGAAACACATTGACATCTAACATGATATTGAAATGAAAAGAGTAATCATGGGACTTGAGAGTTATCTGTAAAGTAACCTGTCTTCATCATGTCTTTGGGCCTCCTTTCACCCCCTATCCCCTCTTTCAGTGGTATCCGCAAAGTAAAGACATTTTATTAAATCACAGTATGAAATGCTGCAACTCAGTACAAAATGCTGAAATTCAGCATTAATGCAAAAAATTTCGAGAGTAATTATAGTAGTTGTACAGGTAGGAGCAGTGAAAATATATGTAAGAGCAGTGGAGGCGCTCAGGAAAAAGGAAAGACAGGATAGACTCAGTTTACCACCAAAATTGATGGTTTTATGAGTTTCACCCGCCCCTTTGAATGCTAATGTACTTTTTTTTTGCTGGTTTTCTTTCAATCTCGCCTTGTGTATGACCAAACTCAGGGTTCTGGTGTTGTGTTTGTATTACTCTATGGATAACTTCATAGTGTGAATCATATTAATTCATTCATGGGTGCCCTCACACTTATTATTATTATTTTGTGGAAGGGGCCATATTGACAAAACTGATTTGAACTTGAGTTTATTACAATTTCACTAATTCTTTCAGTGTTACTATAACTATAGGCAAAGTCTTGATTAATCCTATGCACTACATGCTCAATGTAAATATGTGACACTCCAATTGAATAAAACTTGCTTGTTTTCAAAATAACAATGTTAGGAACTGCAACTGGGGTTGAGAGGTGAAATTACGGCCCAAAGGCAAGGGCATTTTACCTTCAGTTATAGGTAATGGTATTTTACATCCTGGAGCTAACTCACTTGCATTCCGTTACCTTGTTAGTGTATCTTGTTGCTGTAGATGTTGCGCCTTTTACCGGCTACCGCAAGCTGCACGAATTTGGTGCAGAAAAACCAATTTCCTGAGCTAAACTGACACATTTTGACATTTTGACACTAAATTTTACTGTCTGGAGTCACATATTCAGCACCATTGGAGATGCTCTAACAAGGCAACAAGGGTACGGTTAACATGGTACAGTAATGAAAAAGCATTGCTTACTGGTCACTTCTGTTCATGGAATTGAGTCCAAGTGAAAAAAGTGCACAAGAACCCAATCTGTGAATAGCAATTACACATTGAATTCTTCCTCCAATCAGTGTAACTAAGGAAGCAAATTCAGACCACCAAATCCAGGAATCCCATTGGCTTGAAACAAAAATCTTCTGGCTTACACCCAGGCCTATTCTGCTGAACGTTGAAAATAATGGTTCATTTCTATCATACCACCAAATCAAGCAATTTCATTGGTCAAAATCATTTTTCTTCACACCTACACACAAGCCTATTCAATACCCTCTATCTATCAGTACACTAATACTATGTCCCACAGTATGCGCCCCTGCCATTAGCCCAGGCCAAAAATGGCAACAAACAATTTTGAAAATAAAAGTTTCACGCAAACAATGATAAGGCTTAGCATGCACTCATGAAAAGGGCGTGGAGAGTTTTTTGGGGGGAGGGGTGGGGGGGATTTTTTGTGTTTTTTTTCTTGTTCTCAATGTGTTCTCATCATGTTCCCATGTGATTCTCAAAAGGTTCCCCTAATCCCCCAAGTTGTTCTCCAAGACATTTCAATAGCATGTCAATTTTATTGCATATGGTTTGTCCAAAATTCAACTCCCATATATAGAAATTGAAAAGATGGGCCATAAGGGGAGCACATGTGTTTATATTTTGCAACTTGGGGTCCAAAGAGGTGCTTCTATTGGGGAGTGCCCAATATTCAAAAAAAACATTCATGATGGGCCAATCAAAATGGCCCCTCCCCCCCCAAAAAAGATAAAAAATAAAAAATGTGAACACACCCTTGAACTAATTCTGATGACGAAAAATTTCAAAAGAACTGATGTATGAGAAATTTTGTAAAATCCTTCAATTATTTAAAAAATAACCACCTCACTTGTTTCATAAGAACTACCTCATTCTTTTCTTAGTAACTAACTCCCTCCTTTCTTAATAAGTAGCTCATTCTTTTTAAAAAAAAACTCACCAACATGGATATGAAAAAATAAAATTAACATGTGCCTTTTCATGTCCAGGAAATTTATATTAATTCAATTTAAATTTGACATTCAAATAAATAATGATAAACTATTGAAAACCGTATGAAAACATCAAAAAATAACATTGATGGTCACTGATAGCGCAGAGCAGTTTGAAGCCCAAGTTAATATGAATCACACCATTTCCCATAATTACTATCACCCTTGGCAGGGTTTAAAAAGAAAAAGAAAAACAAATTCCATAATTAACTTAGCTTACTCTGCAACCCACAGCCTAGGTCAGCCTTTTCATCAAGGCCATGAGGCCAGCAACTTGCAAGGCTTCTAGGCTGCACTTCTGAGTGCCCTGAGAAGAGGGTTCTTAAAAAATAAATTCCTCACGTAGGTCCACTGGCAAGGATCCTCAGCATTAATTAGCAATAAATGGCGACTGTCCTAGTGAACTAGTAAATCTTTTATGGAATCCTGCCTAATTTTGGCGACCTAATGAAACACATTGTCTAAATCTGGCGACTTTTAATTTATTTTTTTCTGGAGATATGGCGAATTTTGAAAAAAAATTCTCAAAAATCCCTTTGTTAGTTTCGCCAGCCCCCTTTTGTTTTTGTCACCAGGTGGTGAAAATTCGCCACCAAAAAAAAACCCCTCTGCCACACATGCAGGGAAATGAAGGCAGAGCTACTCCCAACCAGTGTTGTGCATGTAAGTGTCAATAGCAGTATGTAGGGCATGTGAATCCAGTGTTAAGTGTACATCATTTACACTTACAAGTCCAAATTTTTTACACTTACACGTATCCTGTTGCAGTGTATATATAATTTTTTACACTTAGACGAGGCCAGTGTAAATATTTGTCAAATACGCTTGCATGGCCCTGTGTAAATGTTTTGGGGCGTGTAAGTGTAAATACTAAAATTATGTGTGAAGTCACCCTGTCTTTGGGCCTCCTTCCACCCCCAAACCCTTCTTTCAGTGGTATCCATGAAGCAAGGAAATTTTATTAAATCTGGGAATGAAATGCTGGAAATCAGCATTTAATGCACAAGGTTGAAGACTGATTATAGTAGCACTATAAGTAGGAGCAGTGAAAATATACCTATGCAGCAAAAGTGGAGGCGCTAAAGAAAAAGGAAAGACAAGGTGAAACTCAGTTCACCACAAAAGCTGAGGTTCCCTCGCCCTTGAATGCTAATCTTTTCATTTTTTTGAATCTCACCCTATTTATGATCAAACTCAGGGTTCTAGTGTTGTTTTCCTTACTTTATAGATAATTTTATTATTTATATTTAATGACCAGACCTTCTTGCAAAGTTATATGAATTAGTTGTGGATGTATATTTTGATGGTTTTTTTTTTGCGCAATGGGCCATTTAGTTGGCTTATCTTCAAAAACATTATGAAATCTCCCCTTCTGAAATAAAAATCACATTTTTTATATTGTTATATATTTACATAGTCATGTAAAATCATATAAATATATATTTACATTTGCACTGTTTTATCAGACCACAAAACTATATAAATTATTTATTTTTACACTTGCACAGAGTATCATTCCCAAACCATTTACATGCACAACACTGCTTCCAACTAAGGTACCGTAACCATGGTAAAAGAATAGAGTTCCTTATAAGTTATTATTACTCAGTCAAGTTGCTGGAATTGATTGAAAATGGAAAAAGTGAAAAAACCGGAAAAATGATCAAGAAAAAGTCCATAAATTAGCTTATAGCGCAACCCACGGCCTAGGTCGATCTTTTGGTCAAGGCCGCCAGGCCGCTAGGCGGCAAGGCTTCAAGGCCCCGCATGTTCGTGTCGACAGATGCGGGGGAAACGAAGGCAGAGCTACAAGAAGAGTACAGCGTTGTTGTCGTTGTGCGTGCGAGCAAGCTGCGCTCTAGAGCGCCATTGTTTCTTCCTCCTCTCTCGGTCGCTTGCTTCCTTCTATACCCTGCTCAGCGTCGTCATCATCATCATCTCTCTCTCTCTCTCTCTCTCTCTCTCTCTCTCCAGTTGCTGTTGGTCATAGCTCTCTGGACTTTCTAAGGAGATCCGTTGTCGGGCGGTGGAGAGAGTGACCTCGGGAATGGCGACAGAAGGGAAGAAGCTCTACACTTTGTCGGATGTGGCAGTCCACAATAGTTCTAACGATTGCTGGCTCATTATCGGTGGCAAGGTGAAGGATCCATGTCCTCTATGGAGCTCTGTCTTTTCTTTTTGTTAGCTTCGTTTTCGTCTGTTATTATCATTGTGCATGCTTTGCTTCCTCGGCGATTTTGTTTTCTAATCTGAGAATAAGTAGCACCAAGGATGTGCGCGTGTTTTTTTTTTTTTTTTTTTTTTTGGGGCCGATGGAGGTCTTCTGTTTCTGTCTCTAACACATTCTGTTTTTGTAAGTCGATCGTTCGCCTTTCAAGGCCTCAGCAAATGGGGCGTTTCTGGTTCGGATAGCTACATGCTCTGTGTGTGGAAATAACATATGCGTTGAATGAGGAATCGCATGTCAATCCGTCTTGTTCTGTAGAAATGCGGTGATTTTTCCTGGCTTCATTTAGACTGGTATCCAAGGTCCTGTGTTCAGGCATTGAAGATCATATACACAGTTAACTTTTGGCAGTTCTGCAACTGTGTAATGCGGATACTGTGAAGTGTCTCTTTTCTTGTGGTCGGTCCTTTGAGGGGGAAAAACCTTAAAAACATTCAACTGAATATTGAAGTGTTAGTATGAAAAATTGGGATCTGAAGTTCTGGAAATTCACAGTATTTGGTGACGTGGAGGTGAAGAAGATTTGCAAGTTCTGAACCTTTTTCTGTGAGTCTTTTGTAGTTTCATTCTTTAAGAGATGCATAAATGATGCTGGGGGTTTGAAACAGCTGTACTCACCAGTTTAGTTGAAGTGTGGAATGGTTCTTTTTTGGGATTTCAGGCCTATGATGTCACCAAATTTCTGGAGGAGCATCCAGGAGGAGATGAAGTACTCCTGTCAGCAACGGGTATGTTTTTGGCATTGTTATAGTCTTCATGCAGAGAGTGATTAGGATGTTAATGCAGAGCTCTATTTTTCTTGACATTCTCATATCATTCTCCCAAGGAAAACCAGGACAATGATGATCTTGGTTGGTAATGGAGGAGAATCGGCTTCTTCTCTTGCATGGTTAAGATCCTGCTAAAAGAATGTCCTGTCTGAAAACAGGGAAGGATGCGACTGATGATTTTGAAGATGTTGGCCACAGTGGCGCTGCCAGATCTATGATGAATGAATACTACGTGGGTGATGTTGATCCTGCCTCACTTCCATCAAAACCGACATATACTCCAGCCAAACAGGCTACCTACAACTCTGACAAGAGCCCTGACTTTCTCATCAAGATCTTGCAGTTCCTTGTGCCCCTTGCTATTCTAGGGTTGGCTGTGGCAGTGCGTTTTTTGACAAAGAATAATGATGTGTCTATCTGATGATCCATAGCATTTCTTTGTAGACTCCCCCACCCTTCCATTGAAGGTTCTGCAGCCAATTGAGCTCAGATGTGGAGCACTCTAATAGCTAAAGATATTGATAATTACTACAGTGCCATCTCTTCCCATACATACTCTTATTCAACTATGCAGATGTTAGCATGATTTCAGTTGCCTTGTTTGATTCATTGGAGAGACAGGGATGTTTGATAGAAGTTCTCAAATGTCCCAGGGGTATGCTCTTCAGTGTGGCCAGTGTTTTCTTGTTCAAAGGGGCTGAATCCAAAGCACAATGATAGGGTGCCAAGGAGTTTGTATGGAGAAGGGATTATGGCACTATGCTAGATGGATGTGCATTTATATCTTTGCTATGTGTGTTGATAAGCTTTACTTATGCTTGCCAATTGTTTCAGAATGTGGGCCACCATTTTTCCTGGTAGTAGAAGCACTTGTTGGTGCCGCTTTTGGCACTCTAACTGTTGCATGATTAGTCACTGGGTGCTTTTTGCTCCCTCAACTTTGAAGGGTACATAAGAAGGCAACCTTCTTTCTAGTAACCTGATCAAGACCTTGGTTGTCCCACAATATGGAATGGATTTCGTGTCAGATAGTTTCCACTGCAATGAGAGGGCGGTGTTTGTTATGATGTCCACATGTCAGAAGCCAATTATTGTGGTTGGATCATGAGGACACAAATATGGTTTCACCTCCTGACAGGTACTGGCGCTGATCTTGCTTTCAATGCCAAAGTGGCCTATGTTTTGACACCTTTTTAGGTTTGGAACTTGGAAATTTGATTACTGTCCTCAAGTTGCATTCTACACAGTTGTATGGTTCCTGAATTTGATTCTCATGTCAGTGAACTGTAGTTTGACAGCTTTGTTGTAACACAGAAAATCAGAACAAAAGTTCTGTTGTGAAACAGTTTGCCAGTCCTGAGGGTTGCTATCAACTTTGTCCAGGTAGCAATTTTGGGATGAGGCTGATCTGGGAGCTAAAGGCAAAAAGACTAGCATGTTTAACTGTGCATTGGTTGCAGGTTTAAGGATAATAGATGGGCTTGGTTTCATTCACGGCAGATTACAATAATATAGAGGTCTATACTTGCTGATTTGTTGGGTTTTCAAGTTGTCTTAAATGGCAGAATAGGTGCAGTTTAGAATGGATCTTTCTGCTCATTCTGACAACTAATGAGTTTAGAAATGGGTCCAAAGGAGACCCAACTTTTTATGAGCTAATAGTTTAACCCACAAATGTTGTGGCAGTCAATTTTGGCTGCAGGCCCATCTCTTACTGACCATTTCAGGTATCTCCTCTAGACTTCCAGGCCCAGCGAAAAGAATTCGACCTGGCTGCAAGATGAGCTTCCCAGAATGCCTAGCTAGACCTTGTGCAAGTGCCTTGATTTCTGCAGGCGGCTGTAAGTTTTCTAAGCTGACCACTTGGGGATAGTATATGCTTTTAAGGCGTAATGTACACAGCTAGAATATACCAGTGTTGACACTCTGTTTTAATCTACATTGGATCCAAATATGTCTATACATAACAAGTATGGGTTCATGATGTTCTGCACACAATCAAATGCATTATTGTGTTTTCTTCTCTTTTTGAAGCTTTCTATTTGTTGGCCTTGCCTACCAATGCAAGGATATTGTGTTTAGAAATTGCCCTGACTTTTGTAGTAACTTTATCATTTCGGATTTTGATGTTTCTTCTTTTCATTTTTTCACTTCAGCAATAAAAAATAAAAATGTTCTGAAATTCCTACAGTTGTCAATGGTGGGAAAAAAAGTTGCAAAGTAATTTTGGACTACTTAGGCACACCACACTACCAAACTTTAGGGCAGGCAGTCAATAGTAATAGGAAACAAAATTTCTAGAACTTTTGGCATTGATTGAAAATTGAGGAAAATTGACATTGATTGAAAATCATTTAATTACTGCCAGAATGATAAAACATACTAAAGTATCCATAAAATTATATAATGTGATCAATAAAATTGCTATATATTATTTTCCTCTGGAATACCATAAATGTCAAAAACAAAGTTGCAAAATGAAAAGAACATTACTGATCATGAAAAATGCTAAAGTTTTTCCTATGACTAAGATGTATGTCAGAAAAGGAAAACCTAATGTGAACAACAATATATTGTTTAGCCACTGAAAATGCTAGATTGTCATTGGTTGCATATACATATTTGAGCTTGCATGTTGCTTCGCACTACTGGTCACAATGATTCAATTATTTTTTGTCAACATAATAATTTTCTTGTAATTAATTTTATTTTTTCAAAAGATAAAAATTTATAAATTTCATTACATGTCATTTTGTTCCATTGAGTTTTTTTTCGTTCTTGATTTGGTAGGAAAAATGTTAACAAAAGTCTGATTTATTAAAAAAGTTCAAAACAAAATACAAATAGACCCAAAAAAAAAACATAAATACACACATTGAAATTGTGTAAGCAAAGCAACAAGATACAAACAGACAAACACATTGAAAGGGTGCGCAACACAAACAACAACAAAATGATTTAAAAATAAAATTTCATCTATGACAAATTATAGTCCAGAATGACTCTGGAATTGTCACAGTGACAATCACCAAAATCCCATCCTACATAAACTAGTTCCATTGAAACATTGTTGCTAGAATTAACAAAAAACCTCAACATCCATTCTCTAGAATGGCATGATGTCAAAGGATTTGAACTGGTGTTGAGCAAAATGAATGGTTTATTGGCCGGTATATAATATGGTATAGGTAATGGTATTAAGGATGACTTTCCTTTGGGGATGATCATAAGTTATGCTACAACAAGAAACTCATTAAAAAAACACTCTACAGTTCAATACTTTTGATATTGTTCTTTTCATTACTTACATTTATGTCTTAATTATAAAATCAAAAATTTGATTTCACTCATTTCAAGCAGTATGTAAATTTGTTGAATGCTTCTATCATTTTGACTAATGTGGCCTGTGCTGTTTGCCCAAGTGTTACCATGTCCTCAACTGATTTTTCCTTCCAAAACCTGGTTTTTGGAATTTATTTGAATTTTCAGCAGCAAAAATCACTTAAAAATCAATATCTCTCACATTCTGAATCCAACTCTTACCAAATAAATTCCATTAAATCCTCTCATCAAGATCTTTCCAACAACATCAAAGGCACATTCCAATTCCTCCAAAATTTTCGGCTATGATTTAATTTAATTTAATTTTCAGTGAAGAAATCATTCAATATTCAAGAACTTGAACACACGGCAAGTCCAAAATGCTATGAAATGAAGCCAATGCACCCCACCTCCTTGAGAGCTTTCCAAAGAATAGCTGAATCCATCACCACATTTTGGGCATGTCCTCTTGCCCGTGGGCTTTACTTATTGTAAAGTGCAAGACCAAGCTCATCATGAACCCAAACATATGTAGATCACAAGGCTTAGGTTGGAGGGGTAGGAGGGGGAGTGTTCTTAGTTATGCTCACTCCATGAAAGTGGAAAAATCTTATGCCTACTTATGGGTGTAAGATCTCTTGCACTCTTAAATGTCAAAATAATAAGCCCTAAAGGTGCATTCACACTTGGTGTTAGGGACTCTAGGGTTGAGTCCCCTAACACCATGCTAGCCATTTAGGACATAAACCTTGTTGCCATGAAACTTATAAGGTTAAGCTAACATTCACTTACCATTGAGCTATGGCCCATTTAACATTGGGTGCCACCTAGGATGCCACCTAGATTTTCATTTAACACTGACTTAACATCATGTGTGAATGCACCATAAGATGAACCATTAACACTACAATCAGCAATACCAGATAGATTATGAAAATAACTAACTATTGTTTCAACAAATGTCTGTAGAGAAATTAATTAATTAATTAATTTCCAAAAGGATTTTTTTGGGGGGGAAAAAAAAATGCAAAAGTCGCCATATTTTCAGGAGAAAAAAAAGTCACATGTTGCCATATTTAGACAATGAGTTCTAATTGGTAGCCAGAACTAGACAGGATTCAAAACAATTCCGTTTTATTTGGCTCATTCCTCTTGTGGATGGTCGCCAGTCCACCTTGAGCAAATCGGGGAAAATAAAACCCTGGTCAAGAATCGAGGAAACCGAAGAGGACGAGCAAAGCGGCAGAGGAGCGATGGCCGGTCGATCGTCCATTTCCTTCGTCACTGGCGACGGTTTGGTGGGCTTGCAAGGTCCCAAGGTCGCGATTGTCGATGTCAGGTGCACCTCCTGTTGTAGTAGTCTCTTGTTTTTTCTTTCGTCTTTGGTTAATTTTTATTCTTATTCTTTTTGGGAGCACAAACAAGAAGTTGTATGGAATCCTGCGGGTTCGAGTGCAAAATCAAAGCGAGTGAGGAACTTTGGGAATGGAGGAATACATCCGCAGAGGGTCTATGGCATCTTGGTGTACAGGAGGACCTCTCAGAGCCACAGAGTATTAAGGGTTTGGCTGCATTAGGGAATCAACAGGTTTTCGATGGCATGTGTCATGCATGTTACGGTCTAATGACATCATGTTTTATGTGATGAGCTTTCTTGTGCTTCTTCCAGTTGCAAAAATGTCATACAATCTGAAGGTTTGGCAATCTAATAATGAGGGGAGAGTGGTGTTTTGAAGGGATGGAGAACGGGATTTGGATGGTCACATAGCAGGCTCTGTGCATTTTGCAAGTGCAAGATTCAAGGAAAAGCTCCCTGAATTGCTCCAGAAAATCAAGGGCAAAGAGACTATTGTTTTCCATTGTGCCAAGAGCCAGGTACAAGGAATGTGTTTTCTTTTGCGCTAGTAAAAAAAGAGCATGAATCATGAAGTGCTGTTTTTTGTCTGAAGTGAAGGAAATATAGTCCATGGACAAAACCCTCCGTTGCAGCATCTGCACCATTTTTCAACTAGGGCCAAGAAGAGGCTGTAGGTGACAAACAGTGAGACTTGGCCCTTGCAGGTTCGTGGCCCCATATGTGCACAAATTCTGCGTGACCATTTGAACACAACATCTGTTAATGAAGGATTGATGGACAAGGTTCCAAAGGTGGTAGTCCTTGAAAGAGGATTTGATGGCTGGGCAATGGCAGGCCGACCTGTGTGCTCTTGTGCTGGCATGGTGTGTAACAAGAAATAGCAACATCATCTGCATGATGAAATACTGCTACTGCTGTGCTGGAGCAAGGTGTGCTCCAACTACAAGATGATACGACATCTCCTTCCAATACTTGATCATGCAACCTGTAGCTCTGAGATCAGGGTTTGACTGGATTGGATGTGAAGATGCTTTGTATGTCCTTATCCTTTCAAGGAGTTGCTAATCCTTTGGTGAGAATCAACTCTGGGTTTTCTCTTTTATATACAACTGGGTTGTATTCTTTGATCATTGTGGCTTGATGGAACATGCATATAGCTGTTGGAAGGCAGATTCAAGTTGTTGATTGCTTTGAGCTGATTTATGCTTCTGAAGACATTGGAAAATTCCAAACAAATCAAAGTTCCTAATCTTGGATATTGTGAACAGTATGGGGTAAAACATTTGTTGCACATTGGTCTTGTGAACTAAAATTTGGGTTGGACTTAGTGATTCATTTGATCATGTGGGTAGCAACTGAAAGGGGAAAATACAATGATTCTAGACACTGAGCAGATAGATGAATGCAATAGCTCTCAACAGACAAGCCCAAGCAAGGAAATAGTTTCCATAAGTGTTCTTATCAAAGCAAACAAATACTGTGGAGAAAAGGGTGTAATGAAATTGATTGAAATCAAGGGTACTACAACTTTATCTCTATGCAACTCTTATGGTTGTTGCAAGAAAAGGATTGTCGTGAGTATTGTCCTTCCTCATCTCTTTGGGTCCTTCCTCTCATTTTCTGATTGATTTATTCCTATAGACTAGGGTAGTGGGCTTCTGCTTCATAGGTGAATTCGAATGGAGGTTTTCGCTGAGGATTTGTTGGAATTGGTTTGCCTGTTCATGTTGTATCTGTTCTCTTCAAGTGATCTATGTGCATGATCTGAAATGAGTTGACATCTAACCCAAAAGGATATGTTGTGTACATGCAATCTTCATCATCCTCTTCTCATTTCTCAACAAAGAAGCAGCAATTGACAAGGATTTTGAAACATCTTTTTCTTGTTTCTGAACACAGCAGCGGTTCACGAGGACTTGGAAAGATGATAAATAAGCCTTGAGAACCCTTGCTATATTCTTGGCCTTTTTCCTGCTTCTCTTGGCCATGGTTATTTTTCCATGAACCCAAGTTGCTTTACATAGAACCACGGTTAGTTTTTTTGGGTACCTCATCACCTGCAGTTCCGGGTCCAAAGTCCAAAAAATAATTTAAAAAAAAAAAAAATGCATCAAAAGTATAATAATACAAACTGCTTAGCTTAGTTTGTTCCAGAGTAGAATATTTTGAGTCAAAAAAAGAGGTCAAAAGAAATATGATTCAATTCATTTGCATTTTGGTTATAAAAATGCCCAAATTGCATAAATTTATATAAACTGTTTTTGAACTTTGAAGAACAAAATTTTGTACAAATTTAATTGGGCAGGGAGATGATTAAAATCATTTGGTAGAATAATTTTCATTACTTTTCTCTCCAAAATGTAATGCAAAATATTTTAGTTACTTGGAAAATTATCATAAACCCATTAGAAACACCCAATTATTTATATAGCGTGGTTTAGGTTAATTTTTATGGTGTGAATAAACAACACAATGACCTCACATGATGATATAAGTTTCAAATTCTTCTTGGGATGAGATAGATAACTTTGCAAGATTGGAAAGATTACAAAACTGCTTTCTCATTAAAACTATAAAATCTTTAAACCCTTGAACCCTAAAACTTTTTGGTTTATGCCTCCAAGTAGGCTGAATTTCAAATCGAAATCCACTTAGTCTCCAGTATTATGAAGACTTTCATGAGTTATTGGCATCATGTAAAGGATTGTCATGACGGTTTTTTATCTTGATGCTTTGTGGAATTATATGCACAACAATTTTTCATAATTGTGAAAAAAATTGGGCTTCAAAAATGGTTTTTCATACTTCATCTCTTACCCATATAATTGTGATCAAAATCAGTAGTTTGTAGGAAAATGAAAATGTAATTTTTTAATTTAGAAATAAATATCTTGAGGAAAATTTTACAAATTCAAACACAATGATGCAATATATGCATTATAATACTTGGTCACATAATGTATATGTGACAAAAATACATATATGCAATAGGTTTTTCAACATTCACATCATTTTAAAAAAATTGAACATTTTTAATGGTTGTCTTATATCATGAAGGTTTAATGTAAAAGCTAAGAACAAAATTTCAGGATGAAACATTAGGCCAAATGTTTAACACACAATGCATGTCATTATCTAACTTGAAAATTAAGGTTAATAGGTTTCAACCATATCATGTCATTTTGCTCAATTTTATCCTTTAATTAAAAGAAGACACTTCTTGAGAATTTTAATATTATTCTTGCACTTCATTACAAACCCAACTATCATGTGTGCCAAATATGGCAGATGGTTCTACACAAGTTTTTATTGAAAACCTATTTTAAGCTTGTGTTGTTTTGGGAACAATTGGATTGGATCCCCACAACACAACACCAAGGATTCTGACCCCGAAATTTATAGCAAGTTAATGGTGCTAGATATTCATGTTCAAACTTGGGTACTTATTGTTAGTTCTATTGATTGGGGTGCATCTCAATGTTCAAAAACATTTTCATGTTTTTTTTCAATGAATCACTTTGATTGGCCCTACATGAACATTCAAGAGAATTCATGAAAAAAAACATAACAAGTGAACTTAGAAATTGACATCATCTAATGCAAAACATGAACAAAGGTTAAGAATTTGCATCAACATCTTGTAGATTATACACAACAACTCCAAGAGCAATAGTATAAACTCAAAGAGTAACAACTTTTTCAGAATATGGTGTTGTATGTATTAATTAGTAATCTACCCAAAATTTATTGATTTGTTTATTTCGTTTTGAATGAGCCACTTTGATTAGCCCATCATCAATATTTTTGAGACACTGGGTGGTCCCCATAAGAAGCCATTCTATGACCCCCACTCCCCAAAATGGAAGCAAAGTGCCTTTTGGCAAACCATTTTAGTTTATGTATATGACAATTCAACTTCAGCCAAAGCAAATGGGTTAAAATCAGAAGAGAAGAGTAGATCCTCCAAATTTTAGGATAATCCAAATTGTCATCCATAAAAAAGAGCAGAGCAACCTCAATTGCAAAGGGGATAATAACATCATTTCAAACAAATTGATGTTGTTTGTTGTTATTTGGATGAGACAAACAATGGAAATCATCCTTTAATCAAACTTCAATGAAGGTGATAATTTGAGTGCTAGACAATCTTGAAAAATATAGTGAAGTCAAGAATGGAATGTCACCTCGTTTAGAATGGTGAATTGAAATTCGCCCGAAATTTACAATATGCATTAGAAGGCATTATTCACAATGTTTTTTTTTCAAATTTGTGAGGAAGGTGGTGTGTGATTCTGCATGAGAGGACACTTTGGCTGGATTTGGTTACAAGTCAGAAAGGTTACGAAAAGAATTTAGGATTCATCTTATAGTTTTTTTCTCACTTTATTCAACATCATTATAGTTTTATTTTTATAAATTTGAGGGTACTTATTGTGATTTGCATTAATTATATCCATTTATAAACTTGGGGTACTTATGTATATGTATGTGTAATAAGGTATAATGTGATTGTATTAATTAATTTGGAGGGATGATCTTGGCATTTTATTTAATTTGGTGATAGACCTTTCTGATTGGTCATCACCCAAAACAAAAACAAATTCACTCTTGACACACTCCTAACATATAAATTATCCGAGTTGTTCACTTGGTATTTGGTATTGATGTAAGTGAAAAAATTGAAACTTTTTATAAATCTCCATGCAAAAGACAAGTTCCATTTAAGCTAAAACATGGAACTCTTTCATCTCTTCATAGCACAAAGAAGAAGAAGCAATAATAGAACAAAAGAAGAACAAAATGACATGAAAGCAAAGCAATGAACTCATGAAAAAGGTTCATAAAATTTAGTAAGAAAAAAAGAACCTTTAATAATTTTCTGTACATATGGTGCACCCATATAAGTGAAAAGCATAAAACATCTTTAAACCTTCACAATTACCACTTTGCAAACTAAACCAAAACAAACCGGTTACCTCTAGTGTTCTTTCTATGTGGCTCACCCATGTAATTGAAAAGAGTAGAATTATTTTTGGACCTTCACAAGCACCTTGCAAGCTAAACCAAAACAAAAAAGCATGTCAGGGCAAAAGAAAGGCCACCCATGACCCAAAATATAAAAGAGAACTCACAACCCTTCCCTTATGGAGGCTCTTTGGGGTGCTATTGGGAACTCTTTGGGGAACATTTCAAGAACTTGAGAACTCTTTGCTTTGACTGGTTTGGATTATAACATTTCATGTGGATGAAAAAATAACATTTCAAAATAAGATATTGCAAATGAATTTGGCCTCAATCATGATTTATATCTACAGATGTGAACTATCTATATATTTTATCCATGGCATATATGGATGCACCCAAGTGTGTCTCTTCTCATGGATGAAATTTGTGCACCATGTTGAAAAATGTTATCACAAAGTTTATTCATCACACATTGAATGGATGAATTAATGAATTTCATGGACAGCTCAATTATTTTTATCAAACTTTGTTTGCTTGATGGTTTTCTTCTTCCATAACACAATCAACAAATATGTATAAACCAAGTCATGTTTTGATAAATTTTCAGTAATGACCTTTTATTTTTTTTCTTACAATTGTGAATAAATAGTAGTTAAATGATGGTCACTCAATTGTTATTGATTCTTGTAGAATATTATAAACAAAAATATATATTTATCAAAAAACCAATAGTATAATCCAACAATTTAACGCCTTTCATGAAATTATAAAACAATCACCATTTTGTGGATAACTAATAAATTTCAAACTCAAGAAAAAAGGAAAAAGGAAAATTTTCGAGTAATTGAAAAATAATTTTTGGGTCATAATTGAAACCAAAACAAGTATTTAGGCTACTTTTTGAATGCTTGTAAGGAGCTGCAATTCTGTTTGCTTTGTATTAAGATGTTGCTCCTTCTCCCATGCAATCTAGTGTTGGTCATTACAGATAAGTGTTCCCAGTCTGTTTGGCCTAGAGGCCGAAACCATATGTACTATTTAGCCAAATTTGGCTAAATTATTTTCTGGATGATCGCCACTTTAACTACATCACAAAATCCTGAAAAGAAATAGTATTCTCCTGGCGCAATTCATTTCTTTGACCTGAGGTTTAATATTTTCGCCCAAAATGCAGGGCCGCCGGCGGTGACAACAACCATGCTGCCGCCGTGCCGCCGTGGCGGTAACAGCTATGCCGCTGTAGGCGTCCCGTGGGTGGAACTCCAGTCCTTCGCGAGAACAGCAACAACAGCAGCAGCAGCTGGAGTCCTTGGCCAAGTGTCGTTCTCTTCCAGCGAACTGGGGCGCTGGAAGGCTGCATGTCAATGCTCGAGCAAAAGACTCAGTCACTCCGTCTCTCTCTGTTTGTTGTTGCATTGAAATCTGTTCTAGATTGTAACGTGTTGCATGCGCACGCGGTGTTTGTGTGCCCCCACCCCCCCCGGTGTGGATCCAATGTCCATGGATCATCACACCTCCTCTCGCCATCCCTTGCGGCTGATTCCCACCCAGTTTTTGTCGCCGCCTCTCCTCCGTCCACCAGCACCATCAACATCACCACCACCACTGTCCATTTCTCAGCGGTAACTCTGTGTCGTCGCTGATCTGGGATTTTGAATGCAGGAGAGTGTGATCTGCAGTAGCCTCAAAGTTTTTTACTGAGGTTTCTGGGAGGTTGCTTTAGGCTTTCTGCGCCGCCTGTTTGGTATTTACAGGACGGTGAGACGGGAGACTTTGTAGCTCATTAGCCGAAGAAAGAAGAATTAGAATGATAAGGGAATTACCATGAAGAATTTGCACGAGGTTTATCCGGGCGTGAAGGAGGATTCTCCTGCCACGATTGTGGATACCCAACGAGAAAACAATGCTGCAGAATCTGGTGAGCAGAGGGCGCAGGATGACATCGAGAAACAGCGACCCGATTCTGGTGATTCAGACGTCGTGAGCACAATGCAGCAGCCCCTTGCAGCGCCGAAGGCAACTCCACAAACTTCAAATTATTCTGCAATTTCGGAGAGTCAGGAAGAAGAAACTGCGGCGACTCAAGGAGTTACAGAATCTGCAGTCGATCACAGGGGGTCGGATTTCAAGGAGCTGCTTGATTACTATGAGAAGGAGCTCGGCGGCAAGAGAGAAGGAGGTTTCGAAGAGAAGCCTCCTCTGGAAGGTGTAACAACAAGCAATTCTACAACAATTAACAATGCATCGAAAGAGAGCTCCGGAGTACCCACTGTAGATGATGTGGGTCCTCTTCGCAGTCCCACCCGCACACCTCCTCCTTCTCCTTCTCCAGAAATCAAGTCTTCCAGCGATGGAACAACAAAAGGAGGCGGCGGCGGCCTTCTCAGTTCCTTGGTGGGAACCAAAATCGTACCCATGGTCGCCCCGCTGGTCACACCGCTCGTGTCAGCGGTGACTGTAGTGGGCGAAGGAACAGCCGCGGTAAATGACATACTCTCCCTTGCTCACAACAGTGCTTGCATCATCATCATCATCATCACCATCACCCTCCAGCTCCAAAGATGTCACAAACCTCAAGACTGGCGATTAGGGTTTCCTGCACTGGATGATTCACCAAATGTTGCACATGACTCTTTTAAGCTTTTTGCTCTCGTAGATCAGATGGTCTCTGACAATCATCGATCTGTGGCTGAAGGAAAAGCAAAGCAGATGTGGTAGAGAGAGAATCTTGGAGCTCTTATGTTGTTCATGCTGTGGTTGTATCAGGAAGGCTGTTGATGAGCATTGGACTCTCTCTCTCTCTCTCTCTCGGAATCCTGAAGCTATTTGTGATGATATGGGTATGCTAGGTTCTGGTGGGAAGAGGAGATCAGGCTGACACTGCTGCTGATGAGACAACAGTGACCAAAGGTTTGGACTGGACTACTGCAACTACAGAGAGTGTGGTTGAACCCACCACCAGAACCAAAGAAGCTCCAATTCTGGGACATGTGGAGCAGCAGCTTGAGTCACAGGTACAGAGTTTCTCTTGTACAACTCCCCCTGGCACTCTCTGATTTCTTCATACCAAATATGTGAACTAGGTTGGGTGGGTTGGAACCAACCTCTACCGTGAAGCTCCAGAATTTAAAGCTGAATCTTTGCAAGAAATCCTTTGGACTTTTGAGGGTGCACATTACAAAATTCATTGGCATTCAGAAGTTTCTGCAAGAAGTAGATGTCTTAAAACCCAATGCTGTTGCTGTGTTCAAAGACAAGGGTGTTTGGTTGGGGCTTGTGTGTGCTGTTTTGCTCACCCTGATCAGATGCACCAATCAGTAATAGAACAATGTTCTGTTTCTTTTTTTCCCTGTGGTAATTGTAGGTGGTTGGGCCGGATACAGACCAAGGAGGAATTGCAAAGACAGCAGCACACAAGGAGCCTGTAGAGGGAGCTACACAGGAAGAGCTAAAACAGAGAGAAAGCCAAGAGGAGCCAGCAGCACCAGCCACACTCCCAACCCCAATCATCACAGAACCAGATGAACGAACTATGACAGCAGCAGAAAAAAAAGCCCCAAAAGAGGAGGATGATGGAGTTCCTGTTGAATTGGAAGCTCGGGATGAGACAGTTGTGGAAACTGTCTTAGTGCCAAAACCCACACCAGCCATTGTTCAGGTAAGATCTGGAAGTAATCCTTAAGACACCCCGAGAAACTATTTACTCTCTTAGGAGTCTGCACCAAGTTTGGGCAAAGCGAGCTGACAGTGCACACACAGAAACAGACACCAACACACAGAGGGCATCTTGCAACTGTTCAAATAGCTGCATTAGCGGAGAGAGTTGGAAACTGTTCGAATCTCATATGCATGGGACTGTATCTGATGTGGCAGGAGGGTGAGCAAGGCTCTGTAGTTGCACCACAGCAAAAGCAACAGCAGCAGGTACCTGATAAGAAGGAAAAGAAGAAGCATTTTCAGAAGCTCCGAGCTGCAGTCCAACGCTTGTTCAAGTTGAAAAGCGAATCATAAATTTTCTGTGAAAATAAGCATGACAGTCATTGTAATTGTCAGCTTCAAGACCCAAGCAAATGATCCCCAGATCAGACTCTGTGCAACAACACTATATGAACACAATACATCCTACAGTTTAAGAATGCATTGTACATTGGAGGTTCAAACTCTCAGTCATTCTTCATGTTGTTGGTTTTCTTCACTAGTGAGAGATTGATACAGAAAAACATGACAGGTGATCCAGAGGGTGGTTGATACACACTGGAAAGCTGTGAAGCTGGTTGTGTCGTATCTAGTAAGCTGCCTGAGTTCAGAATCTCAGATAGAAGTCTGTCTACTATGCATGATTTGCCCAATAATGTAAAAAGAGGTCACAATATTGGCTTACAATGCTTATGATGTTCAAGTGAATGCAACAGAGAATCAGGAAGCATGTGCAGATTTTCCAAGCTACTAAAGAAGCAAACAACAGCTTTTGTTTGTTTTTCACTGTGGACTACTTCTTCTGCCCACTTGACATCCTTTCACCCTATGATCCTTCTGGTTGCAACTGATCAAATCATGGCAAGCATGCGGTTGTGAAAGTCATTCACAAATGATTTCTTCAAAAACCAAAAAAAAAATCCCTATTTTCTTGCCACATTTGAAAAATAAAAACCAGGTATCTACTAAAGAGTGTTCCAGTCATTTATTTTTTGTGCTAATTTGCCATTACAAAAATCTCTGGTTATGATGATAAAATGGTAAAGACATGTGATGCATGCCAACAATTAAGTCTTCTTATACTTTGGGACAAACTTTGTAGTAGTTGGTGTGCACACTTATTTCACTCATTCTTTGAAGGGCATTTTCCAAGCAATCTAACCCACCTTGGTTGAACAAACACACTTTCTTTAGCATGTTTTGTGTAGAAATAGTTCATAATAGCTTAGGGTGGAATAATTTAAAATAATTTTAAATGAATTAATTTAATATAACCTAAAATAAATTTAAATAACCTAATGTTACATTTAGCAAAAGTGATTACAAAATCCAACTACAATTGTAATAAGTAAGCACCTCTTCTCTTTGGTAGGTAGTTGAAGAAAGGATGTGGTAGATTTGGAAAAGATAAAACTCTTGCTCATAGATGAAACTTTCTTGAATTTTTTAATGTTGGAGTGCATTGTTGTAGCTCTTTTTGGGTGCACTTTCACTTATGCTTCTCATACTTCAAATTGAAGTATATGTCAACCACTGTTTTTTTTTTAGTGGCAAATTATCACATTCAGTCATCATTCTCAAGCTTTGCATGGACCTGTGAATTCAAATGTGCTATCCAAGCTTCCATGTTCGTGCACTGATTGGAGTGAAAACTCCATGTCCATGCACTACCTGGAGCTTGGCACAGAAGCTTGGGTGAGAGCTATGTTTGTGCACTGCTTGGCACAGAATCTGGAGTGAGAAAGCTCTGTGTTTGTGTGCTGCAGGTGATGCATGGTTATAGGGGTGATAAATCAGGAATACAACAAAACTTTTCACGATTTTCATAACCTTCATAGAACTTGCAAAATAACCTTCATAATGAAACTTGCACAACAACCTGCATGACAACCTGCGCAACAACCTTCATAATACATCTTGCGGCTCATGTGATGGAAGTCTTGTGTGTTTGCCAGTTTGTGTACTTGCTACTGTGGCAGATCAAAGGAAATCTAGAATCCACACACCTGAAGTTGGGTAGCACTGGAACAACAATCAGCTCACCAATACTGCTGAGTTCAGAGCATAAAAGTGGTGTTTTCAACAGCTATTGAAGAATGCATCCCATGGGTAGAAAGACTAAGCCATGAACTCACCCAAACAATTCACAGAAGGGGTCAGTTGTTGCATTTGGAATGACCAAGAAAACTGGATTCTTAGCTTCCCAAGACACTGACCTATAAATCACAAAACTCCAGATTGCACATTAAGCAAGACAGAACAGGTCCAGTTCTTTGCAGGCTCATGAAGCACATGACCACTGTTGTCACACAACTACATTGAGAGCTACTCTCCTCTGCCTGCTAGATATAAGTGTCATTGACAACAGGAAGATGTAGATTGCTGATACACATAGATTGTCATGTGCAAACACTATATATCTATGAGAGTGCAGAAATCTCCACAACAACATTTTGAAGGCAACACAAGAATGAGAGTGGTCATAACTCATACCCTTATGAGGGTCATACACAAACTGTCAGATCTTTCACCTTCATCATGAATAGCAGTGATGAGCTGCCATGGCTACCCACTGACTTCATCAGCTCCCAACAGTGGCTGTAAATCAAGTACATAACATTCTGCCCAAAATTCCAGGCAAAACAGATACACAATCTCTTGTTCCCATCACATTTCTGGAATTTTCAACAGGAAGACATGTAGAAAGACTATACAGAATGATGAGCAAGGATGGGGTGTTACTCATCTTGGGTTCAAAACTTTGAAATTAGGTAAAGACTTTTCTAAACCCTAAGATTGCAGGGAGGCCAGACATGATATTAGCATAAAGAATCAACGATAGTGTTCTTTGGCACCAAAACCATAGACCTATATGGAGGTGGCCTGGCAGATCACCAAGTTGCCAATTCAGATTTTCGGGAGAGATTTGCACAAAGAGTTGTTTTTATATATGAGATAGAGGAACACCACCAATTTGCACCAGCAGCAGCAGCAGCAGCAGCCATGCTCATCATTCTGTGCTTTGATCCTCAATCCAGGATGTTGTTTCCAGTTCCTAGCAAAATATCTGGACTTTGAAGCCTTCACAGACATCCCAAGTTATAACTGACTAGCAAATACGTTTGCTAAATTGCATTGAAAAACGCCTGACATGAGCATTACTCTAGAACTCATGCATTTCCAGACCGTTCAAAGCTCGAACATCACAAATTGCAGAGCATCATCAATGTATGTGCCTTGCCACTCCCTGCATCAACTCTAATGTGCAGATTATTGCTATGGTAAAACTCTTATCCCTATATGGCAGCTTATGTTCTCACCAGACTGCTTGGAACAAGTGTACTTACGAGAAGAGCGCGTGTGTTCACCAAGGAACACGGAATGTTTGCTGGTGTAAAATCAATTGCCTCCTAACCATGATCACGTCCTTCCGCAACATCCTTCCGCAGGACTCGATCTGGCTCCTCCATTCTACACGAAAAAAGATGCAATGCTGTCATCTTCGAGGTCAGGACGAAATACGGATGCTCACAACAGGAGTTTGCTGACGATGATGATGGAATTGAGAGCCACAAGCGGCACTCGCAAGTACTGCACGGCATGAAGCAGACCAACGATTTGGCCCTTGATGGACGTCACTCTCCCGTTGCCCATCTCCGCAAAACCCCATCCATGAGGCGTGAGAAACCGATCCTGGTTCAGAATGGCTAATGCATTGGTGATCATCAAAATAGCCTCCAGCAACTGCCACAAGCTCATCCTTGCTCCAAAATCTCCACCTTCACAATCTCTCGAACACACCAAAAAAGAAAAAAAAAAACTCCTAGTACCTCCAAAATCTCCAACAAAACTATCTCAATCAGTTTTTCTCTCTAACTCCTTCCTTCGCTCTCTCCTTCAAACAAAAATCACGCAACAAATTTGTTCCTTTCTTCTCTCTCTCACTCTTGTCCTTCAAACTGTGTTCTTCAAACCCTAATCCAGAGTTTCTAACCCTAGCCCTAATTTTCACCATCAGCGCAATACAGAACAAACGTGTTTGAATTTGTGTTTATTGTTTTAAATATACTTAGGAAAGAGTTAAGCGTTGTGTGCTAGCTTGCCCGAGTGGTCTAAGGGGGGTGACTTAAGATCACCTGTGCTATGGCACGCGTGGGTTCAAACCCCACAGCTAGCACTATAAATTAGTAATTGTTTTTAAAATTTTTATTCTGTTTCCCTCCGTCGCCACTCATTCTCTCCAAAAGTGACAACATTTGAAAGGAGGAGAGCATCCGAGTCTTGACCAACAGAAGTCGGATGAAGATTTTGTATTGGTCCATCAATAGATTACTCGTTCATCTACAATTATTCTGCAGTTCATAATAACTTTTTTCAAGTAGAAACGAGAAGAGCAATGAGAATTTAGACGGACATAAGTTTTTGGATGAATTTTTTGTATTCGTCCATTAAGAGATTGATTATTCATCTAATAAGGCACCATTCTGCAGTTCAGAAACAAACAACAAGAGCATGGGAATTTAGTTACAGAAATTAGATGAAGATTCGCACTCATCCATCAACGGATTGAATAATTCATCTAGTAAGACACCACCATTCCACAGCTCATAAAAATACTTGGCCATAGAACAAAGAATACCAGCATAGTGAATTTAGATGAAAATATTGAGTTTCATCCATGAACATCCATTGATAGATTGATTATTCATCCAGAAAGACTCGATTCTTCTGTTGGTAATATGTGGCTTCCAGAGAGCTTTTTGCGAAGTGTTTCCCGCAAAACATTCGCTCTTTCGTCGTCGTCGTCGTCGTCGTCAGTGTTGTTGCAGAGGAGTACAGAAACAGAGAAAAGGAGTTGCATATTCTCACGAAAGAGAAGAGTTGTGTTTTTGTTGTATTGCATTTTGTTTTCCCGTTTTTCAGGGGGGTTTTGGTTGATCTTTTTTCCCCCCGCCCTCCCTCGGGATTTGATTCTTGTGAGCTGCGAAGAAGATTGGAATGTCCAGAACTTCCCGAATGATGAAGCTCTCGTAAATCGCGTGGATCGTCCTTGTTTTTTTTATGCCTCTTCTGTGATCTAGTAATAATAATATTAAGAAGTGCGATGGGAGGAGGCCTCTTGCTTCAGCTTTGGTACGGAGGGAATGGAAGTCTGTGTTGCTCTTCGCGGCTGCGGCGGCAGACGACATTCCATAGGTATTGACGAGTTTTTTCCATTCTGTGAATGAAAGGAAAATTTGCACATCTTGCTACTCCTGCTGCTTTTTAGAATCCGGTTTCATTCTTATACAGGAGTTGCATCCGCGAGGAAGTTAGTTTCTGCGGGTAATTTGGACCGATCCTTAATTGCAGCGGATTTTTTCTGGAGTTTCTAGGACTTCCTGTCCTCTAGATTCCGAGGGTTTGTTTTGCAGGTTTTCCTCGTTTTAATGGTAAAGGGAAAGATTGCAACCAAGAGTAGTAGTACAAGTTGTGGGGAGGGAATTTGAACCAGGTTGTTTTAGTCCTCGAGGATTCACATCATCATCATCAAGATGTCACAGGATTTTGGTCCTGTGTATGGCTTGAAATTTTTTCTGCCAAACAAACGCATTCTGAATTTTGGAAGAGAAGATGGTGACCTCATAACTGTATCTTATGGAAGTTTGGAGCTATTTGATTACTTTAGTCCCTCAGGGTTTTCCATTGTGAGATTTCTGAGTATATTGGATACTGATTGCAGATTTTTCTGCCAATTCCAGTCTGATTTCTAAAGAGAAGAATACAACCAAGAGTCCTGCAGAGAATCTGAACCAGAAGTGTCAGTACTGTGCAAACATTTTTCTGTTTGGAGGATTCTGAAATCCTGAATCCCTTGGCTGTGGGAAACTGCAGAGAGTCTTTCTGTACAAGTACAGATGCCATCTGGTTCAGTTGTCATCACAGGAAAAGTGGTCATCAAATAAGGGCATTACAGAAAGATGGAGAGAGACGGAGGTTACGGCCTGGACCACTTCCAGACTATCCACCACCAGGTCCACTTGGGCCATCAAATTCAGATGTGGAAGATGAACTTGAGCTTTCCTTGCTGAGGAACCCACGGCGAAGGTCAACAGGGCTTCGAAGAACAGCAGGAGCAGATGAGGAAAAAGAGGATAAGAGGTTACCACCAGTTCTAAGAGGGACGAGCAAGTACATTTTAGCAGGTGTTTTTGTGTTTGGGATGGCAGCGGGCATTGCAGCTGACACAGTTATCAACATAGAGCCCAACAATGTGGCATCACGGGAAGTGATTGACAGACAAACACCAAACCCAGATGTGTGCATTGCCAATGGATTTAGTGCCATGGTGCTTGACCAGCGTCTCTTCATCTCCTTCAACCCGTAAGCTCTGAGCTAATCTTTCTCTCAAAACTCATTTATCACTATGAACTGGTAATGTTGCAACTGAGCAAGAACAAAGATATCACTACAGGGGTTGACATTTCACAGTTCTTTCTTGGTCTAGATTCCACCCTAAAGATGACTTTTTGCTGTATGGATAGAGATCAGTCCAGAGATTTCAAATTCTTCAAATGGATTGCATGAATGATGGTGTATGAATTTCACCAAAAGGTTAAAATTTTTGTTGCTTGTGATGCAGATTCAATGTGTACGTCTCACAAACAGAAGTTAAGCCAGGATGTGTGCTACGTCAAAGCAACTGGCAAGTGTTGGAGTCAAGGGGTCTGGTGAACTCTGCTGAGGTGCAGGCATGCAAGCGCAACATGAATACCTTTGGATTTGTTGGTGATCTTCGCCAAGCTCCTGAAATCTCATGTGTGTATCACAGTGAAACAGCAGAGAACCAGTTCTTAAAGGATCCCAGCAAAGCAACTCTTGGTGATGGTTTCCAACCAAAAACCTTTGAAGAGTAGAAATGTGGCAGGGGTGTAGAAGGGACATAAGTTTATATGTTTTGTAAGGAATCTTCAATAGTCTGGTGGGATAAGCTGTACAGACTCCAAAATCACATTAAGATTTTTTGATTTGTGACCATTCATTAAGACTGTTAAAGTAAATCAAACCAAATGTTACACCAGAAGATCATAAGAGTGTGACAAGCTTCATCTTTGGGAGACCCCTCCACCACTTATTATTCCCTACTTTCCAAGGTAATCCCAGTTCCCAGTCTCTTGTCGTTTCCTGCCAGGAGCTTTCTGACCTTGAAACGCAATTCCCAGTGCATGAGTTTTGGCTGACCTGACATTTGATTGTTGTAAGGTGTCAATACTTCCAACTCCCAAGAAGAGATAGTGTGAAGGGCTGCTCTTGGGAGGAGCTTGGGAGGAGTAAGTTCTTATGCAAGCACTTAGCTGTGAGGGCCAGCAGCACCATTTCTTGTCCTGAGCTTGGCTATGTGATGGAGAAGAAGAGGGAACCCTGAGTCCATGTTGCCAGCATAAGTGCATGCTCCATCAGTGACACCCAGTCATCACAGACCAGGTGCAGAAGGATGATCAGTATGACAAAGTAACTGTAAAGCAATAAGATGTTGGACAAGATTTTTAGGGGCCATGGGCAGTCAAACCCCTTAAGCAATTCTGGCCAGAGCTTCCTGACAGAGTGAAGACACTACATGGACTTGGTGATTGAGTAGAATTGTGTCTCTTTCTTTCAAGCACTTTCTCCCAAAATTGGCAATAGGTACACAAGAGAAAAACATCCTTACTTCTCAAATTGGAATGTATGAGGAAGCACATGACAATGCTTGGAGTGATTGCTGACAGTCTGCTATTTTGTTTTGCTAGAATTCACTCTTTTGACTTTATGTTTACTGCTCCATAAGTGCTCTTTTAGGTGCAGGGTAGCAAAAGCAGCCAGATTCAGGTACAGAACCTTCAACTTGCAAGTGAATGTTAAAAGTCCAGAGGAAATGAACATTTATATATATCCTCACAAGAAACCTGGATCACATCACTTGTTCTATTATCCAGACTGATGAGGTAAAGACTTTTATCTAGTTCTAATGTGTGACTGAAATGTTAATGCACGTGACTGACTTGATTAAGACAAGTTGGTCATCACCCAAGACCCTCATGAATTTGAGGGGTGATGTTGGTGATGAAAGAATGTGTTGCTTCAAATCACTTGTTCTATATCCATGTTGAGGAAAGAGCTGCTTGTTTTAAATCACTTTTTGTATTATCCATGCTGAGGAGTGACAAAAGAGCCTTGTTGTTTCAAATCCCTTCTTGGTCCATTATCCATGTTTAGTAGGAAAAAACAGGTAACAACCAGTCTTGGTTGTTTCTTCATTTTCAAGAGAACCTTTGGCCCTGGTTTTGACGGTTGACACTTGAAATGTTTTGGTAGACTCTCCGTGTGTGGATTTGAGTCTGGTTTTCTCAAATTTCAAAACCTTACAGTTATATAAATATAAGTTTCGATACCTTTGATAAATACAGGTCGCTCATCATCCCCAAGACCCTCATGGAATTCATGGGCAATTTTCTGGGTGGTTGACAGAAAAGCTCATTGCTCCAAGTGCATCAAGCTCCCCACTCGTTGGCCACAGTTTAATGTGAATTCCCATGATCTCCATAAAGCAAAGCAAGTTAACACTTGAAGAATTGATATCAATAATCTCTAATTGGTGTATATTGGCTCTTTCTCTTTGGAATTTGTATTTTTTTGCTTCCAACAATTTTAAGACATCATAACAATGTGAAACAAAATTTCCCCATTAGAAAAATACATCAAGAAATGTGTCGAATCATATTCCTGAACTCGAAGAAGACGAAGAGATTGAGTTGTTCGTTCTCGCACTCTACCAGTAGCAAAGCTCCTTAAACCCTAAAACACAAAGCTCGTTAAGCTAAGCTCGTTAAACCCTAAAGTCCGATGTTTGAGATGGGTTTTGCGAGTGCTGGGTTTTGCAAATCGAGACAAGATTTGTGCTGTGATGTGTAGTAAGAGTGGAAGGTGATCGATCGGTATGGAAGAGGACGACAAGGAGGAGTCTGCCCTGGTGGAAGCGATGGAGTGGAAGCCTGAGTCGTCGGCGATTGCATCGGAATGCGACAATAGGCGTGCTGCGTTAGACTCCTCCGATCAGAAGAGTCTCGCCTCTCAGACTTTCGCGTCCTTGCAATGGGCAGTGGCGCTGCTTCACCAAATGGAGAATGAGGAAAGGTATGCTCTTGGAAAAGAAGGAAAGAAAGAAGAGAGGGCTAGTGGGGAAGCTTTGAAGAAAGAGTTTCCTGCAGTTGGAGATGATAATGCAGTAGCTTGCGACTCGGTTTCTGGCCTTGAGAAGGCGAAGAAGGGAGAGATAGAAAGTGAAGCTGACGAAGAGCACGGAACTGCAGAGGATTCAGAAGCTCTGCAGATTAGCTCGCGTGCAAAGAGAGCTAGAGAAGGGGAGTGCATTGTGGAAGACCGAGTAGTCGGAGAGGAGGAGCCCAGCGGTGGTGATGACTTGGAGACAGCGGTGCAGGCAGCGGTACAGGAAGCGGATAGCGGTGCAGCAGGAGTACGCATTGTGGAGCGTATGGAAACTCGGCTTGCACAAACAGATTGCAGAGCTCTTACTGATCTGATCAGCCATTGCTTGCTTGTGAGCTTGGACATACAACCCTTGGTGGAGAACACAAGGACGTCATCACCACCACCTTCACCAAGGGATTTCATAGCTGAAGGTTCAACAAATCCCACAGTTCCGGATTCTGAAAAGGATCAAAGAATGGTAGATCATGGAAGTGAGCACATGGTTCTGAATGCAGAAGAAGAGGGCAAGCAGAGAAAAGTTTTAGGGTTTAGGGATGCAGCATGGCTACATAAATGGCTACTTAGATATCTAATGTGGAATCATGACAATTTTAGGATTCTCCATCGGGAACCTCTTGACTGGCTCCTTGCACATTTGATGGCCAGTAATCCAACCCTATTTCTCAAACTGGTTTTTGAGGATCTTGTTCAGGAGTTAGTTGGAAGTGATAGCCAAGGCTGGGCTGCCATTGCAATCTATGTGCAACGAGTTGGTATTGTGGACTATGCAGCTTTGAAGATGCCAGAGTATATATTCCCTGTGTTACAATCTATGCTTTCAGATCCACAACCTGCAATTGAGCTCACTCAGAGAGGAGAATGCAAAATTGAAGACAGATCTGTCAGGAGACTGGTAGGCACTTTGAGTGTATGTGTGGTTATGGCCACTCTGTGTCCACGGTTTCTGGGTGCATTTGCACACCTCTGGGTCCCAATGCTCACAGTCAAGAATGTCCAAGTTTGGAGTAAGCTGTTGTTGATGGTAGATCAGGAAGTGGGGGTTTTCTTACCTTCCATTGGTGCAGTGCTTGCCGGTGTAAGTCTGCAAGAACCTAGCTTGTCTGCTTGGCTGTGTGCGCTTCTCAGTTGGAGACTTTCAGAGCTTGCACCCGTTGGTGCAGATGTTGTGCTTCTCTTGAATCACCTTATTGATGCTTCAAGTTTGGATGAGGCAACACAACATCTCTCAGATGTATCAGATCTTTTGTTGCACATGTTGTGTAGGGATCTTACAAAGGGTGTCCTTCGTCGTGTGCTTGGTGCTTATCAGCCTTGCTGTGAAGCTCCACTAGACCCTTTTGCTGCGACTGCACCTCAAGAAGAAACCGGAGTCGGGAAGTTTGTTGCAAACCTGAAGAATAATGTGCACAGGTTATGGTCTGAAGCATTGAACCTCTGCTCCAACTCAACTTGTCGGTGCTGCAGAGCAGCTTCATCAGACAGAACTGTTGTGGATCCCTCAGTAAAAACAGATGGTGGACAGTCTGTAAATGTGATTTCAACTAGTAGTGGCAGTGATGACAAAGTGCACTTTGACAAATCAAACAGACTGGCAAGTATGGACATTGTTGGTGAAACAGACAAGACTTTGGGTGACATCCTAGGTCAAGAACAGGACTTCCTCTGGTCAAGAGAAAGGGGTTGCCAGCTCAAGGATCCTTTTGTTCGAATTTGTCATTTGGTTATCCTGTCTAGTAGCAGTCCTATGGTAGCAGAGGTGATTGCAGAAGCAACCTTGCTTACTCTTACTAGCAAGGGAGGATTTGAAAGAAGGTCATTGAAAAAGCTGCTAGTAATAATGCAGATAATGCAAATGATGGCAAGTCAGGGCAGAGGTGCTGAAGTAATCGAACGCTGGGGACAATTAGTGGTGAATGACTTAGCAGTGTCCAACAATGAACAGGCATTGATGAAATTGTTGGCTGTAAGGCAGCTTTTAGACCCTAGGTTCTGGCAGAATCATCTTCCTGTACAGGAGCATGTTACCAGGTCTTCTGTAGCAACAGATTCAGAACAGTATGATGAGGAAATGGAGGGATTGACTTCGAAATTGGTTCTGCAATTGGTACGAAAGGAGCTAGACTTCCACTGGCTTCAGCTGCTGCTTCTTTTACACAGAAAGGATGCTTGGAATCTACAACTGGTTGTCCTGGGTTTGCTCCAGCTTCTATCTCCAGATAAAGGTTTGCAGCCTCAAGCTATCACAGCTCGCCTCAAGGGAGCTCTGGGCATATATTTTTGGTGGCTGGAAAATGGGGATGACAAATCTAGTTCTATGAAATCTGGAGCAAGTGGGAGACATGGTGGGTTGGCAGACAAGTGGCAGCAAGTGCGTGTATTGGAGCAGCTCAAGCATGTTATTGTACAGCTAGCAGCAGCAACATCCTCTACTTTTACCCTGATGGTGAGCAGTTTGCTTGACTACTCATTTGAGCGTTGTGCACACAACCCAGATTTCCAGATGAGAAAGTCTAACCTGCATAGAAGAGGCATAGGAGCTGGTGGTCGGGGATATCTCTCAGTGGCCAATCTGGTCAGTGGAAGACTTGATCAACATGGGAACTTCAAACTGGTGTCTGTTCCAACCTTGGCAGAGAAGAAACGAGATGGGTTTTCTCTGTCACCTGGTTTTCTGCTTACAAAGGAGAACCGCAAGATCAAATCAGGTGGTCTCTCCTCTCTCGATGTTTATGAAAGAGAGAAACTGGGTCCCAGGTATAGCAAGGGTGATCTTGCAATCCCAAGTCTCCCAACACTCATTGACTCTGAGAGGCGGAGGAAGGATGACTCCACCGAAACAACAATCCATGAGCTAACCAGGCTCTTGCAGTGGGCTCTGCAGAGGGCAGTTCTTCAGTTTTCAGAGAATCCAGATGCCTGGCCACACCCAGCTAATGCATTGGCCACAATGATGGTTGATCGCTTAGAAACCCCACATGAAATGCCCATGACCATGGAACAGTATGAGGAAGTGTTGCCAAAGCAGGTGTCCTCATCACGGCACATTTTTTTGACAGATTGGTTTGTTCGCAACCCACTACTGTTTGAGATGTTGGAGTTAGTTGTGAAACAAGGAGAAACCCATGAAATTATGCGCTGTGTTGAATTTGTCCAAGTGCTCTTAGCTGACAACATTTCTCGTTGGCATAGTGCATACCGCACACGTCGTGATCCTTCTGTTCTTGCACCTGGTAAGGCATCTAAAGAGGAGACATTTGACCATTTGCAAGTCATCAGATTGATTCAACTGGTGGCAGATGCTGGGTGGCTGCCACAGCCCTTGGCATCTAGCACCGAGATTGTGGAGTTGATTGATGGTGCTGATATTGCAGATTTGCTTTTGCTTGTTTGGCGATGCATGCACCATGCCATGGCCTTTGGCTCCAAATGCTGGGGATCATATTCTCACAATGTAAAACATGGCACTGCTGGAACTTCTGATGATCCCCAAGTTCTGGCAGCAGAGGAGAACAAAGAAGGAACTTATACAGAGTGGGAGGGCCAGTATTTTGGCATCCTCCGACGGAATATTGCTCAAATTGGAGCACTCTTTGCTCGAGTGTACCCTCTCCGTTCTGCATTCTGATCCAACCACAAAAATCAGTACTTTTTGAAATCCATGATCCATGTGTGTATTCTACCAGGTCACTCTGAAGTTATTTTTATGCATGGTGAAAGAATAGGGACAAAAACCACAGAGAACCATGCCTTCTTGGCAGATTTTGTTTGATGTAAATAATGTTTGATTAGACAAGGAAAAAAATGAGATTTCAAATGTTTCATAAATTTACACATCTTTAGTGTTTTTGAAAAAAATGCTAAATATAGTGCATTAATTTCATTCTGGAGAAATGACAATTCTCAACTGTGAAATGTGAATCCATTGTATAATCCTCAGTTTGCCTAAGTCAAATTGATAAACATAACTTGTATACACCTTTTGAATTTTGACTTCAGAACTTTTTGGATTTTCTGATAGTCTAGCTCCTTGTTTGAGCTAGATTTCGTATCCATCCTCCTTGAAACGCCTATTCAAATATCTCAAGTTGTCAAGCTCTACAAATATCACTTTGGATACATAAGTGTCAACCTCTACAATACCTTACCCAAAGATGTTTAATAATCCCCAAAGAGGTGGGTTGGAGGAAAAACTATAATCAGCATAATCCAAGTTGGGAACTTGACAATTGAACTCTCAGCCTTTTGATGTACAAGAAGGTTCTTTACCTCAGTAGTATTACCAATAGAGTTATAGACATGTAACTCATACTTTTTAGGTTTATTCTCAAATGGTCAAAATTTGAGATCTTCAAACTAGGGTGTAAAATCTTGTTTCTTTCAATATTCAATCATTTTGGCATAAACCATCATTTTATGACTCATAAGGACAATGTTTAGTATAATCTCAAATATATAAGGGATATTATGCACATCATAAGCAATTTTATTTTTTCTGGCAAAATTTCATCATTTTTCGAGAAAGAAATTGGGATTTGTTTTTGAAAATCTTGTTTTCCTAGTCTAAATTTTGATACCAAAAAAATGAAAAAAAAATCACTGATCATAAGGTATTTAAACACACTTAAGTTTTACTGGACAAACCAACATTGTAACATGCCATTAGTGGAAAGTAACCAAAGAACTTGATAAACCAATTAATCCCCACCACTACTATCAATTGAGTTATCAAGTTATATCTCTTCTAACAACTCCTGCCAAATTTTGAAATGTTCATGACTATTAATAGAAAGACCCATTTGAAAATATTTGCAACCATGCTTGTGGTAGTACACCTACTTGATATCGAAAGTAAATGTTTTCATACCAAGTGATGTTGAATCTTTGACTAATATTTTGCAAGCATAAAAAGCACAATTTTTCATAGTCATTTTATATTTCAAAATATTGACACCATGGTATAATACACAAATTTGACTGTGCTTTGTTAATTTTTCTTGTTGGCATCGAATGATGTTGAAACTCAATATATAATTATAGTTTATTATTTTAGACTTCAATTATTTTGTATTGTATTTGCAACCTATGTTCATCACTAATTTTTTTATAAAATTCAAGCAATGGGGTTTCATGAATCCTAATTAAGATTTTGGGATTCTAATTCTAACAAATTGTCTCACTTATAAATGGTATGAATCCCTTTATCCGCAACTTGACCAATTGAGGACAAATTTGTTTGCAAATTGGGAATATAAGATATATATTTTTTAGAATGTCATGTTTCCAACCATCATGAACAAGTTAGAGAGTAGGAATATTTCTATGACCACACACCCAAAGACGTTGAATCATTGGCAACTATTGCTAGCCAAGTGCCTTGAGTAGATATGGAGTTTATACAAAAACTCACATATGTAAGACATGTGCTTAATAGCACCTCCATCCACATACCATATCTCTATACATGGATCATCAATATATATAACTTGGAACAAGAGCATTATACTTGCATTGCTCTCAAAGATGAAGTAACAAGAATTATTCTCTCAATCTGCTCACTACTCCCAAAGAAGTAATAATAGAAGTTACATTCTGAGACTTCATTTTTTGCCACAACAACATTGGCCTCACTCTTCCTTGCTATTTTTTTACTCTTCCTTTGACATTTTTCGTGACTAATGTCCAACTTCTTCACATTAGTTGCACTTGGTCTTGGATTTGAATCCAAGACCAAGTGCAAATGTAATCACCATCTTCCCTATGATCCTTGAAATTACCTAGCCAACATTCTTGGAATGATTTATCAGCATTTGTCATCATGATCCTTCTTCTCTTCATCAAGCAATCAAAATGTAAAAGATTTCAATGTGCAATGATCATTTCAAAATCCTCTCCACATATTTAACACATGTTTGTAATTTGATGGTAAGTCACACTCTATATTAATACCAACAATATTTTTGCAAACTTCTCACCAAGATTTGTAATTTGTTGTGAGAAATGGTTTATCTCTAAGCTATGTTTAGCTACACTAATCCTTTTAGTGTACTTGTACTTGTAGAATGGATGTTGAAAGATGTGGATATATTCTATAGATGATTTTTTCATGTATCAAATTCAATCACTTTGACATGTATGCAATTGTCTTACATTAAATTAACATCTATATTTAATTCCCCTTCTTAACAATTGTAGAATTCAAATATATTTTTGTATTATTCATTTTATTCCAAACTACCATGTTTGTGGTTTCATTTTTAGGTTTTGTACCATTCATTATTTCACATACTCCTTTATACGCTACAACAATTTACATCTTGTATGTCCATAAACTAAATTATGTTCCTATGAACTTAAACACTAGCAATAACTATGTCACTTCCTTTGTGAACCAACAAGCAACATGTTTTCCATGATTATTTTCCCATGTGTGTGGGACCATATGTAACTTGTTGCAATTATTAATTATGGTTCATGAGGATCAAATGAAACTTGTAATCTATATATCTTGAAACAATTTTGCTATGCATATTATTTATATGAGTATGTGAGTCTACCCATGTGTCAATTTTATAGGTTGGTTGAGTCAAGTAAATTATCAAATTAGTTAAAGTAAATTTCAGCATCAATTTAAAGAAAGCACTTTAAAATATGAAAATAAAATAATTGTCACAACTTCCTTGGTACATATTAGCATGACTACACCCATGTCATAAGTTTAAGATCTTGTCAAAAGTACGGGTCATTTATTGTATTCCTTGATAAAACACATGTATTGCGTATAAATTTAAAATAATGTCATCACATGTATGATTTGTTTCAACTTTCAAGCAAAACTTAAAACAATTTTCTTGCATATCTCATTTTGACTTTTTAGTATGTATGATTCACAATTTCAAAAAATATATTCTCTTACTTTATAACTCAATTCCCAACAAGTAGTATTGTCAAAATGCACAATATTAATACCTTCCAAATTTTATTGACTTTTTACTCATAATTCCAATTTAGTTTCAACTTTTTAAATATAATAATTGAGTGTGCAATTTGATGAACATAAGACATGGAAGAACTAACAAATCTCCTAACTAATTGGAAACAAAAAACGTAGCAATTGTTTGAAATAACCACTTCAATCATTTTATCCACATACCAAATCATGTCACTTGATTTTTATTCAATAGTTTCCAACACAACATAATAAAATAAACACAAGATTGAAACCTTAAGGTGACATTAAAAGTTGAACTAAAACAATCTAATTAGAAAATAAAATTTTATTGAAACTAGAATTGAAGTTGAAAGTTGAAACTCTAAACTAAAACCTAAAATTTTGGTCTAGACCAAAATTTACCCAAGATAGAAAAGAAAACCCTAAAATTGAAGTAAAATTTAAAACTATAATAAAACAATAAATTTGAATTCAAACATTACACTTTAAATGAACTCAAGATTAAAATTTAAGGTGAAACTAAAGTTTGAACCTAAAACCTATTTGAACATCAAACTATGCCAAAACTAAACCTAATTAAAACTTAAATCATAATTTAAAAGCTTAAATTGAAAATGAAACTCTGAAGATCTATAAAATATTGTGATGTCAAATGCACAAAAACATTATCCCAATATCCATAAATGTTATTCAAAAGCGATGTCACATGTACACTAGAAAAAAAATTGTCATTTGCAACTAATTTTTGCAACTAAAAAATGTTATGTGTTCATCATCATTTTCTTTGCAAAGAGAGAAAAAAACATTTCCTATAACCAATCTTTTTTTAATTGAAATGTTAAAAAAAAAAAAACAATGGTGTTTGGTGTTTATGTTGTTTTCTTTATAAGGCAACACAATTACCATAAGTTGTTGATTGAAAGTTTGCAAGAAGGACAATGAGTTCAAATAGGAAAGGATAGGAAATGCATTTTTCTTTAAAAAAGACCGAAAGTAATGTACATTCACCCATAAACACATATGCATGTAGTTGTATAAAGTTTCATTCAAGAACTTTTCGCATGTTGTAGCTCCTTGTAATAGTTCCTTGTGTTGCAACATTGCAACATTGCCTATCATTACAACTATTTAACTTCTCACTTAGAGGCTCTTCTCCTCCTACAAGTGACAACAACTACTTTAAAACGAAATCAGAATGGCAGCTATAGAAAGGTTAAACCTTAAAATTCTATTTATTAAGGAAGTAAATAAATGGGCGGGGTGTAGGTAGGTAGATGCAAAGTTAGGTAGGTAGCTTAGGTGGAACATGTGTGTAGATGGAAAATGTTTTTTAATGGGTAGCTTGTAAGTAGGTGAGAAAAAAACAAAAAATTGGCCCAACCTCAATGCTTACATAAGATCCAATAATTGGAATTGAACATGAGTTTGTCCAAAACAAAATTAATGTAGTCATGGAAGTTGAGCCACTTAAGCCCCAAACTAGGTACTTGCCCAACATTGGTCCATACTTATCACTAAGGATTTTGTTGATGGGATGGAACTTGAAAGGTGTTTCCCACACCTTATTTGTTTATGAATAGGGGAAGGTATGTTCCTCGGGGCTTCCCTAATTTGAGGTCATAACCTTGAGGACAATAGCTTGAAGGTGTTGGGGCACTAAACTTTCACTAATAGAAAACATGAAAAGTTTTAAATTTAAAAGGTGGAAGGTTTGCATGTGATTAGTAGAAGGCTTGTGGCATGAACTTGAAAATACTTGCAGCATTGTTGGGATGAAGACCTAATGATAAAAGGATCAAGCGTCGAATGTAGAAAATGACAAAAGACGTGTTAGTTGATATGTTTGTTTTTTGTTTTGTGGATATGGGGTGTTGATGTGTTGTTTGTTGGAAGTAAATTAGCTCAGAAGTTGTGTGGTAAATGCTTGGTTTATAAAGGTTTAAAATGGCAGTGTTGATGGGCTTTGTTTTGACACTCTTCATGTTATTTGGACTTGGCAGGCTTGTTAGAAGGAAGTGGAGGACAACATTGATGAAGAAGAGGGGGACATGACTACTTAAGAAAGAGAGTTCTTTTATAAGCTAAATGCCTTTTTGTGTGTTCTTCTTTGTGGATGTTGGATTTGTTGTTAGGAAAGAAGGTGTATTAAAAAGTAGACTTGATTAGAATGAAGAATGGTTGATGGGAAGAATGCCCACAACTAGTGTTTTTTAGTAGACTTTGACTCCTAGTATGCTTTCGCTATGTACATGAATTAAAATTAGGGATGGATACATTTGGGGTCATGAATATTTTTCATTTTTTTTAAGGACAAATTATAGGAATGTTGAAACCCATGTATCTAGGAACTATGAGGGAAACAAGTGTTGCAATGTCTTAGGTGAAAATATATGGGAATAATAATAATTATGGGATGCAAATCTCATCTCTCTTTAAATCCTAAAAGAATTTGTGGGAGAAACTATGTGGGTTTTGAAGCATTGAGCTGATTTTGAGTAAGACCATGATGGCCTATTGAGAGGGTCCAAAGCACTATGATCCAAACATCTTTACATGATTTCATGTTTATGAATTGTTTTGATGATTGATTTGAGTTTGGACATTGAGAAATGTTGTTGTACAATTAAAAAATACTTAGTAACAAGGATTTGGATTGTACTAGTTGATGGGAGTTTCACAGAAGTAGAATTGGAATTAAATAGACAATGTGTTGTTGCCAATTGCAATCACATATGTGTAATGTTGGAGGTTTGTAGTTGACATTCCTTTTTTTGCCATGAACTAGTTAAATGATGAAAGAATCTTTTGTGTAAGAGGTGTGTTCAAATATGAATAAAAAAAACCTTGTAATGTTTTACAACAAGTAAATGCACTTGTAAAATACCTTCAACCATGGGAGATCTTATAAAATCCTAAAAGATTTGAAATACTTAAGGTAAATAGGTTGGTGAGTGGACATTTAAGCCCTTAGAGAGCATGTGTTCACTTTCCCATCATTTTCAGCCTTGGAGGTTCAAAGGGTTTTAATAACATGTTGGGTGAAAGACTATTATAGTCATTTTCTCTAACACCCTTACAATAATTTCTAAATCTCCACTTGAGTTTGAATCAAGCAAAATCAAATCTCCGAAAGTAAGAGGGCTCTAGGCAACTCGTCCAACCTCTCTTCCATGTGCAATTAAAATACATGTTGTAATTGAACATATTGCCAATTTCATACACAAACAATAATCTTCATATTACCAAACAATGTAAACTTTATTCTACACAACTCCATTTATAACACTGAACACATGTGCATAGGCACAATTTGCCCCTAAAAGAAGTGAAAAATAGGTGGTGGAAATGCTCAACAATTAAAAATGTTGATTATAAGAAACGATTGCCCATTGCCAAATACAAAGATGAATGGGTAGAATATTTTGGCACAAGGGAATTTTGAAACCCTTTTCATCAACACAAAAACCTTTAACTGAATGAAAGATTCAAAAGCCCAACCACAAGTTTTTAGAACCTGTCGTTTGGTTATAGGGTATTGTTGACTGGTTATTAGGTGACCAATGTTTGTTAATGAGCCATATTTTGAATCGTTTGGGTGGTTCTACCCGATTCAATTGTGGTGTGATAAATGAAAGTTCCTTGAAAGACTTTTGAAACATGTGACCAAAGTAACAGAACAATAGCCACTGTACGCAAGCAATTTTGGCACACAAGTGTTGAATAATTAATATATTTCAAAATTTGAAACTCGGCATATTTGTTTTTAAATTTGAAAATTTTGACAGGTAAGCAACATAGTTATTAAATGCACAACAACTATCGAAAGTTTTTTACAATTGTATGGTTAACTAGTGCATTGAAAGAAAATAACTTTTCTTAAGTTTGAGAAAATAAAAAATAATTTAATTTGTGCCAAATTTGCCCATGTAAAATGGTATTTAATAAAACCTCCAAACCTGGCATATGTAGGGTTAAGCCTCCAGGTTAGGGCATTGTCAAAATAATAGCCTAGGCTAAACATACTAGAGAATGAAAGAAGAGGAGAGTGATAGATCTGTCACCTATGATTTAGGAGTGGTAGGGACCTTACCATAAGCAATAAGATCCCTCCTGTTCCTAATAGGATCCTTCCTCTTCTCCAGCAGGGATGTCATAGATACTATTGTAACCTTTCCTGTTGGCCCAAGTGTGAACTGGTTACTCAACTAATTTTTTCATTCCAAAACATTTTTTTGGTAATACAATTGAATTTCCAATGACAAAAAGTACTTAAAACTCACATTGTCCCACAATTTTAGATCTAATTATTTTCAAATCACCTTCATTAAAACCCTATTCACTGAAGGCTTTCAACAACACCAAGAACATGGCAACCTTCCTCTATAATTTTTAGTTTTGATTGAAATAGGATTTGAGTGAAATTTTGTTCAATATTCAACAACTTGTCTACCACTGGTTGAATCATTAAGAAACTAACTCAATGCACCCATACTCATCCAGGGCTTTCCAACGGTACCAAGAGCACGACAAGAGGCACTTTTGCTTGGAAGCTCTCAACATGACAACTAAACAAACAAATGAAAACAAGGGGGGTGTCAGTCACAGTGTTGCCTAGCCATTTACATTAAAAAGAGTCTTAAGGCAAAAGAAGAAGTATCGAAACTTCTATAAATGAAAAAATAACATATGTGTATATTGAAGGCAAAAAAACAGCACACCCAACCTGACAAGCCATCAGCAAACCCCCAAAGTCAAGCTCATTGCCAGAGTTTCACATGCACACCATTGGGTTTGAACACAGGACCTTTTTGTGGTGCCAGGACCCAGAAGGGTCTATACCAGTGATTGGCCATCACCCTGCACCCAACCCCTTCCTACATACTGCCAGAAACATGCGATAAAAGGTCAGCACAACCTCCTCAAGTTGTGTAAGAATAATGCAACATTATTTTGAAGGTACATAACATGCCAAAAACGTCAGCACAACCTCAAGTTGCGAAAAACATTAAAGTTGTGCAAAAAATGCAACAACTTGTGCAGGCCTTACCGACGCCACAGACTCCAACAGTACACTAGACAGATGCCAGCAAGCTGGGACCAACTTCTTTCGAGGACAGTAAATCATTAATGGGTCCTTCCGGCCCAAAATACAATTAATACAGCGTCAGCTACGTGAGCACAATACAATTAATCCGGCGTGAGCTACGTGAGCACAATACAATTAATCCACGTGAGCTACGTGAGCACCAAGTAATTTACCAGATAGGTTGATGAGTCGGGCATTACCTACCAGGATTGCAGACAGTACAAAACTACCCTCTACTTCTTTTTTCCCCGATTGCGCAACTGGGGCACATCTTGGTGGTGTACAAACACAAATTAGTGCCAAGGTACTACTACACGGTATATGAATGTTCTCTAAGAAGACAGGCTTCCTGAAATCAGTCAGCTTGGTGTCTTGCTTGGTGGCTCACTTACCTGACTAATTGGAAGAGAGGTGTTGGGCCAAATTGTATGGAAAATGAGGAAAATTTTGGCCTTGAGTGATGCTGAATGGCATTGTGTATTGAAAAGGCTAGCATCAGCCCCATCATGTCGGTCTTCGAGCCAAGAATCATGCAATACATGACTTTGTCCAGGGGGAAAAACAAAAGCCCCACAAGTTGTATTCCCACATGTCCTAAATGTCCACAAGTGGGCACAGACTTAAGCCCAGTGTAAACAAGGCTCAGAATCCCAAAACAAAGGCCAGCCATGGTAGGGGGTGGAAAATCTTGCCAATATTACAAAGACCTGGTAAGTAAAGCCTGATGGCATAGGCTTTCCAGGAATAAGGGCTCAGAATAAAGGCCTGCACGGGGTGGAGCTATTGGGGTAAAGCTTGTGGCAAAGAAAACAAAAAACATACACATTTTTGCCAACAAGTCCCAAAAGTCTACAACAGGGGGATAGCCCCATGGGCCCAAGGTATATATGAGGGTGAGAATCCAAAAGCCTTGAAATTAAGGCAGGCATAAGACAAGAGGGAAAATCTTGCCAATATTAGAAAGACGTGGTCAGCAAATCCTGATGCTGTGGGCTTTACAGGAAGAAGGGCCCACATGAGGTGGAGCAATTCTGGTAAAGTCCTCTGCTAAGAAAACAAAATAACCGACGGACATAGTTTATTCAACAAGTCCCAAAAGTCCACAACTGGGCGATAGGCCCAGTCCAAGCTAGACTATGGTGAGAATCCAAAAGCCTTGCGAGCAAGGCAGGCCAAGACAATGCTAGTATTAGAAAGACCTGTTTGTAAAGCCCCTCATGTTACGGAGTTTACCAAAATAAGAACCCAACTGAGGTTTTGGTAAGCCTGCAACATTGTGTTTTAATTTTTAACTCCAATAGAGTGAGAAGGGAAAAATGTCCTATCAAGGGGGTTTGGGAAAGTGTAAGGTTGGGACCCCACATTCACATGAAGGGCTAGGGGTTGGTAGGGGGAATTAGTAGGTGGTGTATGATTTGTTAAAATTAGAAGGATAATTAGTGGGTAGTTTGTGATTTGCATGAGGAATGAGGTGGATGATAGGTCGGTGGTGACAGTGCATGATAAGGCAAATGGGCGATAGAAACTACAAGGTTCGATGAAAAATGATGAGTTGGGGGACATGGGATGTTTGGTGCCCATGAGGTAGAAGGTTTACTATGGATATGAGCCCCACTTTTTAAAGTTTACTTACTAGTACAAGGCAATCCTAAACCTACAAAACTAATCACATAATACTAAACGAAACAAAAAAAAAAAGATAAGAAACTTTCCAATGAATTTTTTGCTAGGGCATTATGGCAAGTTCAAACCTTAACTTCAGTATAAGCCTAAGTGTCAAGATCACTAATATATTAGATTCAACAAGACTTAAACATTTTAATATCAAAATATTAAAGTGGGACCTATTTAAGCAATTATAGATAAGTCCCATGTTTTAAAAATTACCTATTTCAACACAGTAATTTTAAACCTATAAAGCCAACCACATAAAACAAGACAGATCAAATGGGAAAAAAAATAATGAAATGTCACAAACAAGTAAGTCCTATTTCAAAAAATAGTTGAACTTTAGTTTTGTCATAACCTTCGACATCATCATCTTTACTTTATTGGGTTTAACACAATCTATACACTTTAAAAATAATTATTGTGTAAGAATTACAAGCCCATAAAATTTGAATTTTTATTTTTTTGAACAATCCAACTAATGTAACACCCAAGTTCAATAACAGAAAAACACCCTAGATTTATATTTTGCTTTTAAAAATATTTTTTAAATTTAAAAAAAAAACATTTGTCAAAAGGAACCTTGTTTCTTGATTGGGGTGAGATGGGGAGCAGTTGGGGATTGAGTGTGTATACGGCTAGATAATGAAAGCAGGTCAAATGAATAAGATTATAAATTATAAATGTAGATTTAGGGGGAGGAAAAAGGTTAAATTTTTTTTTCCCTGTTCAAGTGAATTGTTTTTAAGGTGGGGTGAGGTGGGAGGATAGTGGACATATTCCCCCCCTTTCATTTCCAAAGGGGGATGGGAAGGATGTTTATGGGGGAAGAGGGTTGAAAGTTTTTCCCCCTTTTCAAAGGGGTTTTTTTGGGTAGCATTGGGAGATGGGAGGTTTGGATGTTTTTAGGGGTGAGGCAAGGCCAAAACCTTTGAAAATATGCTAAATTATTGAGAAAATAAGCTTTAACTTTTGAAGAGAAAAATAAAACCTTTAATTAGATATAGTTTGTGTTCAAGCCAATTTGGTGCAATTTTGCAACACGTCTTTTTTTCTTTTGCCATAAAAGAATAAAAGAATCAGGTTTTCAACAACAATTGAAACCATGAGATAAAGAAAAACATTATAAAGCTTTTTATTCTAGAACAAAGGTGTTTTGGAATTGATTCAACAAGTTACAATATTGTAATATTTTGGTGGCTTCAAAACAAATTATATTATTTTTAGAAATGCTGAATTTTTTTGTGAAGGAAAATGAAAATCTCTTGGAATGTCCTCAAATATTTGTTTTGCAAAATGGAACATTCAAAATTTATTATTTAATAAACATGTGTCAAAGCCGCCAAGGTACTATGGTATCGGGTACTATGGTATCTATGAAAAGGTTCTCCCCCACCCCTCTCCCCAACGATATGCCCATCAAATAGGGGCATTTCATTGTTGCCTACAATGGACAAGAGGTCATTCATTACCAGAAATAGATTAAGCATGGGAGCATCAAAGGTATCTTCAAAAACTAGCAATCTTGAGCTGAAATTAGACATAACCTACTATCCAGAGGTTCAGAGGTTCAAGAGCGACAGTGGAACCCTCTTGTCAATGGATGTAAAATCATGTAACCGGGCTCCTACATATGGATGAAAAGTCATATCTGAGGTGTTGTCCTGATGATGTATGCACAGGAAATGAAAGGCAAGAGGCTATCCTAGGTGAACACCAAGTGGAACTTGAGAACCTCTGGATGGTAGGCTATGGGGTCAACATAGTTTGCTATGTGCCTTCACCATAGCCATGTAGTAATAATAAGTTTGCAAATGTATACAACCAGAGAGGCAGAATCTTTTTTATGGAAGTAAAAGCAAAAAGGCTGTTCCAATCACAATTCACATGTCATTTTTTCTTTTTCTATTTGTTGTTAATAAATGAATCATCTCTCACCAGAGAGTCCTCCATAATTCGAAAAGAAGGGCCCTTTAAAATATTACCCCAAAATCTCAGTATCTTATATGGTGAAGATTAAATATCTACATGTATTAAGAAACCCCTACTCCTGACGCTATTTGTGAGGAAGCAAGCACATTGTACAGTGTAGGGAGAATAGGAAATTTTTTTGGTGGTTTTAGGGGACCCCATAGCTTGTGAATTCGGTCAGGCACCGATTGTAAGCTTGGGTCCTTGTTGTGGGAGTGCTTGAAAAAGAAGAAGTGCAAAGACCTGCAACGAAAAGGACAAAGACAAACTTAGGTCTAGTTGGGACTGGTGTGAACCAAGAAGCGTGGTTGCATGGAGCCAATCACACACACACGCGTCAGCCGCAGGGAGCCCATGTGCGAATTCCCCCATGAAACAACAAAGCCAATTTTCATTGGCCTGAGTGAACCAGCACCAAACAATGCACCAGTTGTGGATGAGACTGTTTTGGCCGTTTTGGGATGAACCCAAACCAAACATTGAGGTGGGGTTTTTTTTTTTTTTTTTTCAATGGCCCATCCTTCCCTGAGATTTCAAAAACTTTCCCCTTTTTTTCCCTCCTCTTCTTTCTTCTTCTTCTCTTCCACCATCATCGTTTTCTTTTCCATTGTTACTGCTATTGTTATTATTATTTTTTCTCCTCTTTTTTTTTGTGCTACAGATTTTTTTCTTATCATTTTTTCTTTCATTTTTGTTGTTACTTTAGTTTTATTTTTCATCTTTTGTTTCTTTTTTTTCCTCTATTTTTACAACTTTTTCATCATTTCCTTCTTTTTCTATTTTCTTTCTTTCTTTTCAAGCATTTTTCTTTTTTTTCATCACATCGTTGTGCTTGCTGCCATTTCTTGTTGCATCATCATTAGTTATACACATCATGCAAGGCATGCTTTTATCCTTTTCCTTGTCTTTTTTTTGTTTTGGTTTGAAAGTAGAAGCAAAAAGGAAAAGAAGAAAACAAAAGAAAAAAATAGAAGGAAATGGATTTTATCTAGAAAAAAAGATAAAAAGAAAAAATAACGACAAAGATTGTTTTTTTTTTTCTTATTTTTTTAGTTTTTTCTACTTTTAAAATTTGAAAAGAAGTCTATTTTCTTTTCCTTTTTTTTTGGTTTTTCTTGTAATTTTTTTTTTTGTAATTTTCAATTCAAGAAGAAGAATTCTAGTTTTTGTTTCCTTTTCATTGATTTGTTTTCCTTTTTTATGTTTCTTTAAGAATAAGAAGATTTTTTGGGTTTTTTTCCCCTAATTTTCCTTTTTTTTTGCTTTTTAAATACTAGAATTTTAAAAAAAACTTATGTTTGTCTTAATTTTATTTTTTCCCTATTTTTCCATTCTTTTTGGTCTTCAAAATTCCAAAAGATGAAGTTTGTTTTTCTATTTCTATTATTTCTTATTTTCATTTTTTTTCCAAATTTTCTTTTTTAAAAAGTTTAATAGACTATGTATGTTCATACCCATATAATCTTTTGGGGTTTGGTTTATACTTTTCAAATTTGCATACTAATGTGTATCATGTGTTTGATGCAGACTTTGAATAATTATGAAATACCAATTTGTAACCAATGCCATTCAACTCCAATTGTATCCCAATCAACTTTATACTCATCAACATGCTATTAAGGTAATTACAACAATAAGAACTTATCGATGAACACATGACATGGTGCCTAATGAAAATAGGTTTAGAAAGGTGTCTGTTGAGGTTAGAAAGTAGCATGCATATCTTTTTTAGGTTTCTTTGGCATAAACAATGGCATGGAATTCATGTTTTCCATTTTTTGTACATGCAAAAAAGTTTTTGATAGATGTGATACTTGTATCAGTACATACAATTTTTGTCTTATTGCAATTTTAACCTCACATTTATATTATGTTTACATGCTTTGAATGTGAACATTGCATTAATATTTTGTTCAAATTTTCTCTAAAAATACGAATATGAAACACATTGCAATGTTCCATTATTGCATTATAAGAACTTCAAAAACATAAAGTTCAATGTGAAATACTTGCATAAAGGTCACAAAATAAACATTAGTTTTGTTACAATGATTTTTGCAATACCCCCATTTGAAGCATAAAATGTCAATTAATTTTTTGGATGGTTTATGCAATACCCAAATGTTGAGCATAAAATATGCATGTTAAATGAAAAAATGATGATGATAAGAAAATAAAAAATTAGGAGAAATAAACTAATTGTGATAAATAATACAAGAAAATAATTTAGAATAAGAAGAAAAAATTAAAAGAAAAAAAATAAAAGAAATTTTAAAAATAATTTTAAAAAAAGACATAGAAAAATAATTTTAAAAAAGAAAAAAATGCTTCCATTTTGGTCACAAAATATGTAATAATTACTAAGGTGTATTGTATTTGAAATGACATTGTTTTCATTTGTGGGTATTGTATTTTGTGATTGGATTTTCAACTATTTTAACTTTTAACAATAATTACCAAAATATGCAATACCTTTATGTGGATCACAAAAGTTGATCAAATGTTCAATACCCACATTTAGGGTTAACATTTATTGACATCAAAAGGTCAAATGTAATTAAAGTTGTTAGTTCATTTAATGCAATACCTTCATATTTTGTAAATCATACATTAGCAAACATTAACATCATGTGAATGTTAGGTAGGTAAGTGAATGGGGGTGGGTAGGTAAGTAAATAAATATGTAGGTATGTTGGTGGTTAAGTAGGTAGGTATGTACACAAATAAAAAACAAGGTCAATAATGTAATTATGTGAATAAGATGGTTAGGTCAATAAGGTAGCTAAAATGTTTTGTTAAAAAAATTTGTTGAAAAAATAGTTTTTAAGTTAATTCAAGAAAATATAAAAATTTCTTTAAAAGATAAAAATTTAACCAAGAAAATATAGAGCTTTTGCCAACAAGTAGAGGTTTAACCATGAAGAGATGGAAGTTTTGTCAAAAGGTATAAGTTTAAACATGAAGAATTAAAAGTTTTTCCAATTTGTAAAGGCTTAACCAAGAAGAGATAAAGGTTTTATTCAAAAGTAATATTTAGCCCAAAAAAGATAAGGGTTTTGCCAAAAGGTAGAAGTTTAGCCAAGAAAATATAAAGGTTTTGTTAAAAAGAAAAAATTTAGGTAAGAAGAGGTTAAGGTTTTATCAAGAAATAAAAGTTTAATCAAGAATAAATAGGACGTTTGCCAATGAAAAGATGGGAGTTTTGTTAAGAAATATAGGTTTAACTAAGAAAAGTTAGAATTTTTTTTCCAAAAGGTTTAAGGTTTGACTGTGGTACAAGGTTGAGTTAACACAGGGTCAGGAGGAATCAGATAAAAAACACAACCCATCCTATGGACAAAATGGCCAAATAGTGCACTGGTGGGTGTTGGTTCACTCTGGCCATTTTCATTAAGGTTGTTACAAAATTATGGGGGCAATTTTGCCATTCTTGGAAATGACTAAAGTTTTGGAACATTAAGGTGAAACATGCCCATCTTTAAGGTTTAACGACCTTATGAAATGAGAGGCCCATGCCATACCCATCACCTTAAAACATATATCTATATACTAGTTTGAACCCCATGCCTAATGCACATGTGTGTGTGTATTTGATGATACATTACATATGTGCCAAAAAGGTATATTACGCAGTGACGGCCAAGTGTCGTAGGTGACATGCAACAGCTTATCAGATAACACAAAATGCTTTCCCATATTTTTGGTTGAACAAATCACAAAATTTGTTTTAAGAAAATCACTAAATGCGAGTATGCCAAAAAAGTCATGTAGCACTAATTTTTCTAATGTTTGGAAAAAATTATCCGAACTATAGAAAACTGGCAAAAACAAAAAAAAATTGTCCCAAACACTAAAACTTGTGTCCAAATGTGACAAAGTATTTTTTCCTACCAAAAAAAAGATGCATTTCTCAAAAAAATTGCAATTTTTTTCTTTGAGAA
>Ga0116231_10000704_pt1 | contig 61935 bp, 37 predicted proteins | sample S1TSphgellanicum_2_FD_89695 | JGI IMG/M metagenome (GOLD analysis project Ga0116231, IMG submission 89695) | Host-associated microbial communities from peat moss isolated from Minnesota, USA - S1T2_Fd - Sphagnum magellanicum MG | ecosystem: Host-associated > Plants > Peat moss > Unclassified...
CCACAAAATGCATCTGCAAAACAAAGTGACCCCAAAGTCCTGTAAGTGAAATATCCCTGGTGTCCTGAAAGCTGCTCACAATTCCACATACACAACAAACAGCCTGTTGGATCACATGGAAAGGAATGTCACTTAATGCATCTCACTAGGGTGCTTTACCCTACACTAAACCTAAGATTGGCTGTAGAAGGTTGCAATGTTAAGGGTCTTACATTCCAGTCTTGTTCCACAACTTTTTTGACCACCTCTGGATTCTCATAAACCAGCTTGGAGCCATAATGGTAACATCCAAGGTTCTTCTTGATCCGGTCCCTTCAACTGGAAAGCAATTTGTGTCTGTCTGAGTGCTAAGTGCTTTTGCAGATGCAGATGTGTCTGTATACAACTTTGTTCTCAGGTCCAGTTGCCAAATTAGAGTGTGGTAATTGCTTTCACCTTCTTTTGGAAAGACAAGTTCATTTGCTCAACACAGATCAATAACCATTACACTCCACTCAGAATTCTGTTACAAATTAGTAAGAAAATCTCCCCTAAGTACATATATGATCTTAAAAGAAGCTGATCGGTTGGGAATGATAATATCTAGTTGCATTATTCACGATGTCATGCATGGTCATTGGAACCACATGCATTTTTGAGGGAGGGCAGACTATTACTGGATTTTTTTGATGACGGTTTTGATGTGGCATTTTGAACCTCACACCAAATTTTGAACCCACTGCTTTCCATCTAATTTGCTTGGACTTGTTTTCTATAATTGGTTTGTTGTGTTGCATTAATCATAATATTACTTTCATCCTCTACTGTCCACTACGACACATGTAAGATACACTATGACATAAAGCTAAGTCTCTATTTCCAATATAATGCTAATTGTGTGGAGCAATGAAATTTCCAAATTACTGACTATTTGTAGCAATTAAACAAACATAAACCTACTTATATTTCCAATGTTGACGGCTTGATTGTTTATAGTAATGAAATTTCCAATGCTGATTATTTTGCAGCAATTAAATGAACATAAACTTACTTCTATTTCCAATGTTAATTGTTTGCAGCAATTAAATCCAAGTGTATGTACATGCACCAAAGTCTTATGTTGAGTTTTTTGTAGATGGATGTGATGTCAAGGCATGAAATGTACATACTCCAAGGCTCAATTACAACGGCACACCAACACCAATGTATGTGTTGTGATAAACTTCACATCAGGTGCTATGACTGTCAAGTAAATGTCAATAATAATTAAACTTTTGTGTGGTTGTGACTTAGGTTACATAATAACCTAAGTAGTGAGGAGATCCCATTTTATTCTCAGTTCATGACAGGAGAGGGTTTCTTTCTGCTTCAAAATTTTGGCTTTTGTTTATGTACAGAATGAAACAACACGACTATGAATTTGGAAGAAGTCCTAGATAGAGGGCCCTTAGAGACAAGTCTCTGAACATTGAGTAGATTCAATGCCACATTGTGCACTGACTTTCTTTGAAGCATGACTGGCTTGGGGAGGTACACTATGGACCTCCCATGTGATTCAAGTAGGGTATACCTAAAATACATATATACATATGAACACCATGTATATAATGCATACCATATGTTTCAAGTGAATTTTGACATGGCATTTTGATGGGGTTCTTCCTCTAGCTAATGTTTGTGGCTGCTTGTCTTATTTTCTAGAATGAAGCAATTTTTGTAAATTGTTCTACTATGTAGCTAGACAACAAAGGAAGTTTGAATGCAAGCTACATTGGAAGGTACTTATTTTCTAATCCATTTTCATGCTTGGGTGTCACATTGAATTTCGTTACTATATTAAATGGAATTATGAGGCACTACTCATGTTCCCATGATAAGGTAGAATTTGAAATTTGGGACCTTGAAGTAGTACATGTACAAGCAATTTGATAGTTGATTCAATTGGGGGAAATAATAAGGTTCAATTCCTTGGAAAATAATCAAGTATAAGGTTACATACATATAATGGATGTAATTTGTGTCAAGTAAACTTTGCCCAATGGACTTTAATGTTAGGTACTACCATGTTGCTTACCCTTGTACACCAATTTTCAACCTCACATGGTTATTAGGGGTGTTTTAGTTTCTTGTTTTGTCTACTTGGCAGAAGAGATGCAAGACCCACTAGAGGATATCGACTGGCAAAGATGTCAAGATGATAAATTATGGCCTTGAGAGGGTATGTGGACGCACATGCACAATGTGCAAAAAATCAAATGTCCATGCAACCTTTGCCTAGGGAGTTCGAGACCTAGATTGGTAGACAATGTATGAAAGCACCTAATCAAATTTGAGCAACACCCCTAGTTTTGAATTTGGAAAGGACCAAGGCCCACATATGAATTTGATGAGGAATGGGTAGCAAGTGCTAGGAGGCACACATAAACAACTACAATGCACTTGGATGAAGGTGTGCAAATGGAGACAATGTTGGAACATCTTGTCTAGCTTACACCTAAAATGGAAAAGGCACAACAAACTAAAAACCAGCCATGGGAAGATCATGATATGGCCAACAATCATGTAATTTAGGAAGTCTTTTCAATTGTGGATGAACTTGTAACAATCCTTAAAAGTTTGCTTGGAAGTTTTGAAAGCGATGCAGAAGATGGACCACCTACAAATGTAATGGGAAATATAGATGTGAATGATGAGGATTGTAGGGCAAATTTAGCTAGGTTGAAAGAGGCATGCCAACCATTGTATCCATGCGCCCATTCCACAAAACTTGCTGATACAATGTTGTTGATGAACATTTGCACAATCCATGGGGTAAACAATAAGTTTGTGGATGAATTGTTGTCACTTTTGCACAAGCACCTACTTCCACCAGAAATTGTTTCTCTTCAAATATGTATCATGCAAAAGATTTAATAAGGAAATTAGGCTTTAATTACAAAATTATCCATGCATGTCCAAATGGGTGTGTGTCGTTCCAAGGGGTGTATGCAAACCTAGAAACTTGCCCAAAGTGTGGATTAACACAGTACAAGGATGTAGCCCAAGCAAAGGTGTTAATTAAGGTTCTTCATCACTTCCCTCTCATTCCATGGCTAAAACATATGTTTAGGACCTCTGTCATATCAAATTTGATGGTGTGGCATAATGGAAATAAGAATATTGATGGTTTGGTGAGACATGTGGCTTATAGCAAAGCTTGGGTGCACATTGATGTAATTTGGCTAGAATTTGCAATTGAACTTCATTATCTCCCACTAGGACTTGTTACATATGGAGTTAATCCATTTGGTGCTCAAGGTTCTAGTTTGGTCTACTTGGCCAGTCATGTTTAATCTACCACCATGCTTGTGACCAAGAAGTTTTTTTTCATATTAGCTTTCATTATCCCTAACAAGGAGTTAGTGAAAATGCATCACATGAATGTGTACTTGGCACCATTAATAGAAGAGCTACAAGTGTTGTGGAGGGGGGTTGTAATATATGATATGGCAAAGGTTGAAACACAAAAACACTTCACCTTAAAAACAATTTTGATGTGGACGATCCATGATTTCCCAACATATGGGCTTGTGGCTAGATGTGTACACCAAGGTTACAAGGCTTGTCTAATTCATGGGCTAGATTTGACATCTTGCCATTCTTTGGAATTGGGTAAGGTTGTATATGAAGGATCCCACCGTTGGTTGCCAAGAGGTCACCCGTATCGAAAAAATCAGAATCCAACCATTTTAATGGGAAAGAAAAACACATGAGTAAACCAAAGCTTGTATCACCAATGATACATTAAGGAGTGCAATAGAATATGAAGCATGGCTAGGAGCTAAAAACACACCAAGCTCAACAGGTGACCCATCCAAGTTAGTGGCATAAAACATCATAATGTGTTTTATGACCTACCTTATTTTGAAGTACAAATTGCAATCCAAATTTTTGCCAAAGTTGAACCATTGTTTTTGACTTTGCAATTCCAAGAAAGGTTTTGAAGTTATAGGGCAAATTACATTCATGGACATTAGATACACTACAGTAGTTGCAACTGAATTTTTAGGTTCTATAAATCACAAACAAGTTTCAAAAAGTAGATATTAACTCATTTGAATCCAAAAATTAGAAATTAGATTTACAAATTTCAATAGTATAAAATTAAAAATTGTTATCATAATTCAATCATCCTAAATTGACTTCGGAACAAAATTTGATTACAATTTGTGGCTCTTGATTTCTCCACCCTAACTGTTTCTTAAGGATTTGAATGTAACATTTTGTTTTTAATCAGCAACAATTAGCCTGATAACTCTTAATATCTAAAAGTGGTAGTTTCATGGCCATTCAAATCACATGTAAGACTTTCCAACAACTTGTGACATTCAAAGAGGATGTGGTTTGGTGGGGTTATGTTTATGTTTCTTTTAATCTACAAAAAGGATGCCATTATGGGGTTGAATAAATGTTAATTTGGTTGTCATGGACATGGCAACACTTGGCGATTTGACACACCTTGGATATGATGCACATTGAGAAGAACATTTGTGAAAATGTGGTGTGCTTCATTTTGGCCAAAAAGACACAATTAAGGTATAGTGAGACATGGAAGTAAAGTGCATTTGGCAACATCTATGGTTAAGACAACACCCAATTAACAAGCACAAAATCTTGAAACCACACGCTTTGTATGTCCTTACAATAGAAGAATTGAATATTTTCAAGTAGAAAGGATGAGTTTTATAAAACTTCCCACATATTCTGGGGTTTCATTAGCTAAACATGTGGTAGACAGGAACTAAACTCCATGAAATCACATGTTGATGCAACAAGTGTTGCTTTTGTGCTTGCGAAGGCTCATGCCAATGGCACCATGTGTGGCAATTATGAGCTTAGCTGTGTCTTTTAATGGATTTGTGTTAAGGTTTAGAACCCTAATGATATTGCAAGTCTTCAAAAAGATGTTGCAATTACACTTTCCCTATTAGAGAAAAAATTTCCTCCAACCTTCTTTGATGTAATGATTCATTTATTGTTGCAGGTAGTAGATGAGCTAGATATATCCAATGGAGAGGATGATGAAGTTTCTAAAGGGTTATGTCCATTCGATGGCACGACCTTAAGGTTTTGAATGGTTGAAGGTTATGTGTTGGAGGAGACATTGGGTTTTGTGATTGAATATTTGCATGAATTTGAACATGTGGGTTTAGAAGAATTTGGGATGTAAAGGAAGAAGAAGGCATATCTAGAGAGGTATGGGAAAGGGCTCTAACAAAAGTTTTGCTTAGTCTTAGACTATGTGATCCTGCACATGATTATATGCTAACAAATACAAAAATTATGAGTCCATGGATATAGTGAATTCCTTTCAACCACCCCTATATTTTAAATCTTAGCAAGTCAATTTTTAGGTCAACCACAAACTTAAACAATTTATGGCATTTTTTTATAAATCAATTGAATTTTGGAGATTTTGGTGCATAATTGTGTGTGTGATCTAACTATTGAAACCCTAAACTCCAAACTACATTCACTATGGGAAATTGTCTGCGACAACTAGACTACACTACAATTAAAACTCCAAAATAACTAATATACAACTACATTGCAATTGTCCCATGGAAATACAACAAATTAATAAAAAAAATGCCATGTCAAAAATCAAAGCATTGTATTGTAGTTGCAAATTAGTTACAAGATGTATATTTATATAATACAATGTACACATTGTATATACGATTATAGTCAACCTTGTTTGACTTTGTTGACAAGTTGCACTTTAGTCACATATAACAACTACATCATAATTAGGATAAATTTAGTACTAATCAATGATTACTTTGCAACAAATGTATGGCCTTGAATAACACATACAATCATGCCACGTGTATACATTTCCACCACCCAATATATATGACATTTCAATTCGTTTGCAACTAATATGCAATTATATTTCAACTAAAGTTTGAAATTTAAAGATCTGAAATTTGGGTGGGAACCTTTAAGCAAGTGACACATTACAGTATATCAATAGGTCTGCCCCAATGCATCAACAACCTTCATGCGCTTATTCTTATGGGCTTTGTTTTTACTATTGGAGGTTGAAGGTTCTTATTTGTGCTATTAGAGAAGATGAAAACTTTTGTTTTTACTATTGGAGGTTGAAGGTTTTTGTTTTTGTTCTTAAAGAGATTGAAGGTTCTTGCTCTTAAAAAGGTTGAAGGTTTTTGCTCTTGTTTTTGAATGTTGAAGGTTTTTGTTGTTTCTTTTGAACATTGAAGGTTCTTGCTCATACTTTTGGATGTTAAAGGTTTTAATTTTTACTTTTTGATGTTAAAGGTTATTGCTTTTACTGTTGGATATTCAAAGTCCTTACTTTTGGTTTTAGATGTTGAAATTTTTTACTCTTATTCTTGGATATTTAAGGTTCTTTCTTTTGTTCTTGGATGTTGAAGGTTCTTATTCTTACTCTTAGATGTTGAAGGTTTTTACTTTTACTTTTGGATGTTGAAGGTTTGTGATTCTTGGTCTTTTGTTTATTTGCATATATTAAAAAAAAATGATGTGAAAATATATTCCATTTTATTTAGAAGTTGACTATACAAGTTTAAAATAATTTATAATGATAAGAGATTTATGAAAGGTGATTTTTCAATGATAATCATGTTACATATGTTTTGTTTTGTGTTTGAACATTTGTGATGACTTTTGTTGTTTTTATGTTATAAGGTTGAACTTTCATTATGTTTCAATCCATCAACATCAAAATTATGTGTACAACGTAATATTCTTTCAAAAGTAACTAAAATTATTATTTAGTTTACCTGATTGTAAGCATAGTGTTTGATTATATTTGTAAATGTACAAATTATAGTTTAATTTATATCAATGTTCTACATATGTTGCATTTTAGTGACAAATAAGTTGCCTGTTAGTGGTAGTACTATTGTAAACTAGTTTTATTCAAATTAAAGGGACTATTAGATATTTTTAACATTACAATCTTATGATATGGTACTGATTTCATTTCATATGTGGAATTAAATATCATAACATGGCGGATTTCAAGTAAATAAAGCGGATTGAAAAAATTGCATGGCTCAAGCTCCATTTCAACATAAATAAAAGAAAACATTCATTTATGAAACATAATGTTTTAGATGGTAATATTTGATTATTGTGGGTCATCATTTTTATGATTTCACCTTTTGTGTAGATAGAGAATTTTTTTTGTTATAAATAGTTTGAACATTATATTTAAATTCATAGTTAAATTGTCTTTTGATATAAATACTTTTTATATTATTTTTGTAATGTATTCTTCAACATGGAATGTATATATATTTAAAGTTTCAAATCCATTTCATGTTTATAAATAGTGATGTCCAATGCAATTCAACATTATTTATTATAATTAAGACAACATGATAATGGTTGTGTGAAGTTTGTATAATTACATTGTAAATTGTAATTTAGTTGTTTAGTATTACTAAAATCAACTACCATACAATTGCTTTGAAATCCAAACTTAAACACCTAGTTGCAAATTAGTCACTAAATGCTTTATTTTCATTTCATCTTTAGTTGTAAGTTAATTGTAAAAGGTAGGAACAAAATTCATTACTCAAATGGATGAATGAAATAATCAAAGATTATATTCATCAAACTAATCATAAAATAATTGTAAATAAGTTACAAAAGGTATTAACATACACCATTTGTCAACAAATGGATGAAAATCCACATTGGCATTTTGTTCACCACGTTGGAATGTGTGTGAAAATTTTATGTGTAGATTAGTTGCAAAGAAGTTGCATATAGTTGTGTGTGAATTGCAATGTATATACAATATTGTATATAACATAGGGCGTTCACTATAACTACTACAACTTGTTTGTTAGCATTCAAGGCTGTATAAATACCATGAGTTGTAAGTGTTCGTTGCAATTGGAAAACCCAATCGCAAGCCTAGTTATAAAACCCTATATTTTCTCATAGTGATTATTACCAACAAGGATTATGTCCTAAATGTTATTTACATGTCTATCTCCATTTTTACATTTGTGGACAACTAATTAATTGTATGTTCAGACACATAACTTTGATTCACTTATCTATATTTAAGTTAGATTTGCTTCAACACCCATACTTGATTATTGAAATGGGTTTGTTTTTAACTTTTTAGGTCAACTGTCGACCTTTGAAAATACATGGCAAATTTTGATAAGTTAATTGATTTTTGGAAATTTTGGTACATAGATATATTTGTTATCTACTTGATGAAACCCTAAACCCCAAACTGCATTATTACCATGTGGGATTATGTTTCAATTGCTTTACAATATTGTTCACAATTTGACATTTATTGACATCCAATTGTTGGCATTTCTAAGCCCACATAACTTTGATTCACGATTGGTTTGAGGTCAAAATTCTTGCATGAATTTCAAACATTTCCATGGCTTGATGTGTATTTTGTCTTGGCTAAAACCCTAATTGTAGATGTTTAATGTATCATGTTTTTAGACTTTGCATTAGGCCAAACAAAGCTCATAATGTAAGCAAGCATGTACGAAGTCATGTGTTTAATTGTATAAATTTGGGACAAATTTAGTTGCTAGTTAAGTTTCATCTGCTTTATCTTATGGTGATTGTAAGAAATATAAGGATGACAAGGTACGCATCAAGGATGCAAGAGTTGAATTTGAACATGTTTGGTTATCAAACCTTGCTACAAGTGGCCAACCTATCATATTCCCACCACACTTGCAAGAGATTGATATGATGGGCATGAGGGAAGCAATTTGAACCCATCAAGTTGATAGGAATTTGCCTATTTATGACGATCTTTTGTTACTATTAATTCCCCAAAGTTTCATTGCATTGAATTAAAAAAGAATGAAGGCATATGGGAACCATTTTAGAGTCGATGATGAATAAAACAATTTGCTGGTTACATATGATTTTGGTGTTGCATCCATTTTCCAGCAATCACAAGGGAGTGAAGATGGTGTGCTTGGTCCAATCAAGTATGTCGAGACCTTGAAGGAGATTTTGTGGCTAGATTATGGTCCAATGGTTTCAGCAATTGTGTTGTTTCATTGTAGTTGGGTGAAAAATGGGAATAACAATAGAGGCAACCCCACCTATAAACGAGATGACACATGTTTTTTGCTTGCAAATTTTTTTCACATATTGCATGAATTTGATGAACCATTTGTTTTTCCTACACAAATTTAATTGATGTTTTTTTGTAATGAACCAAAGTCACCATGGTGGAAGGTTGTGCTTGGGAGGGCACCCAAAAGTTGTCGAGTTATTGCAAACACCTATGATGATTGCATTGATGCACACGATGTTGTGTCTAGGCTTGAAGTTCCACTTGAATTTTTAGATCTAAATAATATTAGGGTGCTAGTAGGTGCAATAGAATTGAATAGAGAACATTTTGTCTTAGCTACTCAAGTCTTACGGGCTAACTTGGAAATGGATGATGTGGCATGATTTTAGAGTGTGAACATTTGCACATTTCATTTCAAATTGTAATGAAATTTCTTTTATAGGTAGATGTGAATTTTGTGCCTCCTTACTATGTGGTTTATGGTCCTATTATGTAAGATTCAACTCTCTAAATTAGACTATATTAGCTTTCTTCTACAAAAAATTAGTTCAAATTTCAATCGGTAGATGTACATGTCTAATTTTCTTTAGACACATAGAATATTTTTAAGTTTTGAACTTGTTATAGTTTAAGGGGTGAAAGCACACTATAGGAGGGCCACTTTGGGAACTTTCGCGACATGTATGTAATGTATATTTATACAAAACATGTTGCATTTAATTTTGAATTTATTTTTTGGTGTTTGGGCTTGGTATTTTGATTTTCACAAAGTTTATGTAATATTATTTGAAAAAAAATTAAATTCAAGGAATAATTGGTATATTTATGGTATATGTAGTATAATAGACATGTTTATGTTTTTGGATTGCATTAGGTTTGGGTTTGAATTATTTAGCCAAAAAATGTTTGAATTGAAATGACCCACCTCACATATCTTGTCATCTTCCATTTGTCAATGATAGTTTGTCAAAATGTTAATTTACCACATACTTATGGTCATCACCTCAAAATCACCCATTTTATGATATGATAATTATCAAACTTTTCAGATGGCTCACAAACTTGTTCCAATCATATGGAATCACAATGTTTAATAGATACTAGAAATTTCATAAAAAATAAATATCATTTTTATCATTTTTTGAATATATTTACATTTTTTAGTATGTTATGGTCTGTATATATTTTTGGCACAAATATATTCTAACATCACATCATATTATATTTTTAAATGCAATTTTTTTGGAATTTAACTTATTTGGGTTTGACCTATCATAATATGCAAAAACATTATGAAAATCCCTAATAATAATCACATGGTCGAAGTTCGAACATGGGACCCTTAAAAAGCAATACAGTGTGACAATAATTTTGGCCCCTTGTAATGTGTTTTCACCTTAAGGCTTATGATTTTTTGTATTAGTCCATGTAAATATAGTAGGTTATGCATTTTGTAGAAATAGGCCAATATCACATGTATAGATTTAGTCATGTATAGAATTGTGTTCACAATATAAATATATTGGAAGATTCATATATAATAACATGGAATACCCATGGAAAATAACAAAGGAAATCCAATGTCCATGGATGAATATGTTGAATAGTTAATACTTCAATATATTGAAAAATATTAACAAATTGTGCCATACATTTCATCAATGTATTTTTAACATGTGGCACAATTTTACTGTTGGAGTAGTAAAAGAACCATTCCAATTGCAAATTCAATGACTTAGTTCTCATCCATCAACAAATGCCATGAAAAAGGATGATAAATGTTCATTTTTCATCCATTTATTCAATTACAATCTAACTAGTTGTATGTATAGTCACATCTACAATTAAAACTTAATCTCAACCATGGTGTAGTTGCATATGCAACTAAAATGACTTGCAATTACATTGACACATAGGCCTAACACAATTGTAGGTGCAAAATTAGTCAGTTTAGACACTAGTTGTAATGTAGTCACAAATTAGGGGTTGGAATCGACAAGATTTCTTTTAGTGTAGTAATTTGATTTTTTTTTCTTTTGTGATTGATCATTGATTTGGATTTTTTCTTTCATTGTGTTATAAAGGTAAATCCACATGTACACCTTAATTAAACTTGTAATAAAATATACACACTACTTTTAATTTCATTTCAAGAACAAGCTTTCACTTTCAATGAAATTTATGGTTTAACGTGTATGTAGGGCAACATGATGTTGCAATGAGTTGCAATGTAGTGAAAAATTAATAATAAAATAATTGAAAAATAGTCGCAAAATAATGGAAGAATAATAATTATATGGTGGCAACCTAGTGGCACTAGTTATTTCAATGGAATTCATAGTTGACAATTAGTTACAAAAAAGTTGAAAATGTCATATTTAATGGGCAAAAAAAATGCATATATGTGGCAGATCATATGTGTCAAGGCCATACACTAGTTGCAAAATATTCATTGATTAGGTGTTACATTTACCTTACATCACAAACTTAACATCTTATGATTTAATAACATTTTGAAATCATGCAAAATTCATTAATTCATAACTTTTCTATGTTTCATGTACTAATATCGTGCATTAAAAACACATTTAACATATAGATTTAGATGCAAAATTCATGTGACATTTGTCCATTCATAGGTTTGTGTTTCATTCATCACCACATTTATCTATGTGTCAAATGTGTTTTCGATGTGTGATATTATTATGTAAAATGTATAAACTTATGAACTTCACATAATTTTCATTATTAATTCATCACATGCTAAATTTATGATGTAGTTGTAATGTAGTTGTCCCATGCTATTAAAGTGCAACTTGCCAACAAAATCAAACTTGGTTGATTACAATCATATTTATGTTGTGTACATTCTAGTATATAGATGTCCATTTTGCAACTAACTTGTAACTAAAATACAATTCCTTGATTTTATGACATGACTTTTGTTTATTAATTCCTCGTATTTCCATGGGACAATTATATCATAGCTGTAACGTAGTTATTTTGGAGCTTTAGTTGCAAGGCAATCTAGTTGTCATGGACATGATATTTCATAACATGAATTTTAATCACCACATTGATTAGGACCCAAGTTTATTTAGTTATCTATATCCCCTAAAATTATGTGGTGATTGAATTCAATCACCATTGGGGTAAAAAAATTACCCTTACAAATATAATTAATATTTTGACTTAAGTTGATGTTAAACCAATGTGACATTGGGTTATGTTGACATCAAAGTTGATACAATTAATGTGATGTGACAAGGCCAATGTTAATAATTATGGTAATGTTAAGTGTAGTTGGATCCTTCTATCACATGATGGGATATCCTTAATAATATGTCATGGGTTTCCTTCATTAGGTTTTCAAAGAACATGTTCACTTGGGCCACTTTTCACTTTCCTATAAAACTTCAAATAAAAGCCCTTATAACAATTTTATTGTTTAGCTTATGAAGATACTAACCTTCCTTTTTCATCTTTTAGTTTAGTGGTCAAGGATATGGGTGAATGTTCTTTACCCATTTCCAATTCACTTGCAACTATAATACAACTAACTAATTTCTAATGTGGCAATTTATTTATTAATACATCGTATTTCTAAAAGGATAGTTGCATAATAGTTGTATATGAGTTTTTTTTAAAGTTTTAGTTGCAAGGTAATGTGGTTTAGACAGATGCAATTTCTCATAATGCATTAAAAATTAAACTTTAGTGATAATAATTTAGTTAGACATTTCAATATCTTTGAAAAAATATTATTATAATAGTGGCATTTTTCTTAAATTTACCATTTTTTAAAAATTTTAAAACTAAGTTAGGCATTTCAATATTTTTGATGAAATATTATATTGTAAGACATTGGTAATTTTGGTCAAATTTTGTTCATCGTCATTCAATTTTAGAATAATTCATCTCAAAATGAAGAAAAAATAACAATTTTGTGTCAATTGTTTTAGGCCATAAAAAAAGTTGATTTAAGTCCAAAAATAACATTTATGTCCATATTTAATTAAATATTTGTTATATGAAAAAAAATTAACATGTGTCCTTTCATGTCCATGAAATGTATATTAATTTAATTTAAATTTGACATTGACATAAATAATGATGAATTATTGAAAACTATATGGAAACATAAAAAAAAGTAAAATAATTGATCATCGCTAGTAGTATGCAATAGCACGGAGCTCTAATTTGATTATATCATATAATATATTATTTTGTTAAGTTTTTCATCTTAAGATTGTTTTTATGTATCTCCATGGTCAATTATAATTTGTTAAATATTGCAAATTTTGTAATATTACAAAATTTTATGGATTATTTTTTAGTGTGAGGGGAAGGGAGAACAATCATTTTGGAATTGGAAAAGGTTATGTGAATAAAAATATAGGATCCTAGATATATTAGTTGTTGGGTAAAAAATTATATATTTTTATATTTTATAATAAGATCCTATTTATTATCAAAAATAAAATATAGTTAATATAAGGTAAACATTAATATCAAGTATTAAAAAAATTAAAACAAATAATAATGTATGTATTATGAACTTTGTGTTACTATTGTTGTGGGAATACAAGTCATTTTGGCTGAGGAGCAAGTGACACCTTTATTTTACACCTAAGTTAAGGAGAAAGTAAAAAAGTTACAAGGGAAGAGATAGGTCACCATGTTGTGTTGGAATTGATGTATTAAAAAAGATGTTATTTTAAAACATTTTGTCTTTTTGTTGAACAACATCTAAATGCTTCAGAACTTAATTAAAATTCAAAATTCAAAAAATAAATATAGTACCAAAATTCATGCAAATATAAAATTTAAATTAAATTTAGGGTGACTTAAATATGTGGATATTAAAAAATAGATAATAATAAGGTAAGAAAAATTAAAGTTACGTCACATAATATCCCCCAAGCAATACTAATTTTGATGCAAGTAGTGTCAAATTTTCACATAAAGTTTTCCATGGGGTCTATTGTGTTTTCACCTTAATTTCCCTTGGTGAATCCACAACCATTTTCATAAAAAATGGGTGATATTCACAAAGAATTTGTTTTGTGCTAGTGATAACATGAAGATTTAGTGTGTCTTCACATTGCATAAGATGTATTTGTATACTTTTATAATTCCTTCCAAATCCATAATTTGGGCTAATTTTTAATACACTATAGATGTATGTTTATTCTTTTAGCAAAGTACAAGTATAAAAGTTACATGGAGTTTTCTACCTTGCAATTGTTGACATGTCAAAGAGTGTTTACATTCCCAAATTGCACTTATGATCCATGCAATGCATACCCATAATGAATGGCACATAGTCCCATTGTAATTACACTATAACTTCATTTTGCACTCCCTAAAATAAACTAATTCCATTTGCCCAAAAATAAACCAGCTTTTTAGCAATGATTTTTCCCAAAATCCTTCCATGAATCTTTAAAATAGTAGATCATAACTCTTTAGAGGTTGTTTGAATGAAAAATGTCAACAATTATTTCCATAGTTAATAGTACAAAAATTTGGCATTAGACTTTTGACACATATCAATGGATTGAACCCTAGTAAGGTGTTCATTTTACAAGGAGGCACATACACTCATTTGACCTAGTCCTTATAGGGAAAGGGCGATCTAATCAAAGTGATGTGATCAAATATGATCGGTCATTGAAGGAGAATATTTTTAAAATTACAATTTACATGTCAACATAATTTTATATAAAAAATTGTAATGACCTAATAAGACATTTCACTATATTATTTTATAAAAATGAATATTTTTTTTTCATAAATATGTTATTGAAATTTTTTTGAAAACATGTAAGGATTCCATTAAATAGCAAAAACGTTTGTTACACTACATTAAACATATTTTTGGTTATTCCATACTCTTTAGATCCATTTCAAACTTTTCAAAATGTTTTCATAATATATTAAAAAGATTGTTGTGCAAATTCATCCAAAAATTTCAACATCAACTTAATTTACAATTTGAGACAATGAAAAAATCAACCATTTGTTACATGGGGAATGTCTCCTAATAGAGAGAATGCATCCCCAATTTTGATTATCAACATTAGTGGTTTCATTGGTTGTAAATGCAACTTATGTAATTGGCACGTCCCCAAACTCCTTAAGAAACATCTACAATTCAAGACCTTTCCAATGATATCATGGGGGCCCCATTCGGTGCTTATTTACCTTTTTAATTAAAGTCTTAAACATTTAGGCCTCCCACACAAGTGTAACTCCTAAAGTGGGAATGCATTGGGGAGTCATTGGGCTTAGTCTTTTACACTTTCCCCCACTTGTGAAAGTGTGTTTCACTCCCGAACACACTCACTTGGCCTCATGTGCACTTGCACTCCACACTTAGTCACAAACTTAATGTTAAGGTTGCAACAGTAGTAGTGTTAATGGCATTTATTATGGCCTTCAAGACTTGGTTGTAATATATTGTATCCCAATTAGTGGAATCACTTCAATGTTTCTTTGGGTTTCTTTTGAATTTAAAAAGATCAAAATGTGCTTTGAAATTATCATAGTCTATCAAAGGTCTACATTTGCTCAACAACAAAAACATAGAAATAAGTTTTGGATAATTTCATGTGTTTTGAAACCACATTGAATTGATGTTATTCCATGGTGGGGGTGTTTCAAGATTGCATATTTTGGCTTTTCCTTGCATGTGCACACTTTGCATCCATGAATGTCTATCTTAAATTTGGTTTTCCTTTTCCTAGCATGTTTTTCCAATTAATCCCACTTTTGAATGACTAGCTTTTCGTTCCATGACATCTTTGTGCACACAATGCACCCCATTGTAAATAGGATGCTTACATTGTTGAAAACAACTTAATTTGCCCAAGGCATCTTTACCAACCAACTTTCCTAGAACTTTCAATGGTCATCATTTTCAAGCTTTCTAGGCTTGCCATGAAATCTTAAACTTGCAATATACATTACATTTTCATCCAAGTAATTATTTTGCTCCATCCATGTGTTTATGGATATATTTTAATTGATGAAATTTAGATTTTCAACCCACAAAAATTCAATTCAATTAATCTCATCCCTATTCATTTCTTCTAGTGATTATTTAATAAATATAAACATGGAAAATGTATCACCCTTATTCCAAAAATTATTTCCGATTTTCTCATTGGAAGGATTTTTAGAACATTACTATTTACTTATTTTTTTTAAAAATCAAAATTTTGGGTAAAATCCATAATCCAAAAAGTAACAAGAGTCAATCCAAAGAGCAGAGAGTCGAGAATCAAGAGTGAAAAAGAACTATACATGTTGATTATGTTTTTATATAATTTTATTTGTGACTTTTAAAGGAAAAAAATGGAGGAAAATTTGCCAAACTCTTTTATGGGTTATCTTTTTGAAGGACCTTTTACTTCTTCTCAAGGGCTCAATATTAATTATTTTCAAGGGTTTTAAGGGTTCAAGTTAAAGTTTTCTCAAGTTATGAATTTGAGTTCTCCTTTTCAACCTTTAAGCTTGAGTGTGAATGTTAGCTCGAGTGCCCTTAAACTTGGGGTAAGGTTTCAAATTGATAAGAGATTGTGGATTAATAGAAAACTTTATATGATGATTGATTTGTGAAAGGACAAACATTGGGAGTATCGAAAGCAACCTATGGTTACAAAAAATTGGAAAGAACTTGTGGACAAAATCAATGTAGCATTCCCTAATGAAGTGTCATGCACTTGAAAATAATTTCAAGTCAAAATCACCAAGATGAGAAAGAAGTATTGTGAAGAATATGAAATGTGCAATGCAACATGTGTTATTTTTTCCTCTTGGTCATGGTATGAGTAGTTTCATAACATTTTAAGGGGAACATAAAAAATGAGAGGTGTAGTTGGTGGCATTGATCAAGGTTCTCATTTATCACATTTTCAAATGGTAAACTTGGATGATCATTGATTTTACTTCTATTCTAGAAAGACAACCACCTAAAAGCTTTGAATGTCAAACCCTAAATTTTGTTGATAGTAATGATCACATCACACCAAATCACACATTTGACCAAACATTTGATATAGTCTCACCTAAAACAAGGGCATGTAACTTACTTGGCATTAAAGGCAAAACCAATAAAAAAGCTACAAACAAAAAGCAATGTTTATCTGGGGGGTCTCTTCCCATTGTAAAAACTATCAAAAAATATTCATAGACAATAAAAGAATTAGAGCTTTTAAAGATGCAAATGACAAAGGAGAATACAACCCAAGTTTTAAAGAGTGAACAAGTTGAAAGGAAATTGTTATTAGAGGGTTAATTACAAATGGTTGCTCTTTTTACTAAGTTTTAAAGCTTTAAAACTCTAACATGGCTTAATTCATCTGTAGGTGGTAGCATTTGACATCATGTTTCTTGAAAATAATGACCATATCAATGTCAAGCGATGCCATTGTATGATGATGTTCAATGAATTATATTTCAATTGGTGTTCAAGGTATAATGCATAGAATCAAGACCCTTTTAGATGATTTATTAACCATTGTTCAAACAAAGCCCTTTTCATTAATTCTCCTATTTGTTTTGCTTATTTTCCATCCCTCAAGGTTGATAACCTATCAATCCTAAATCCTACAAAGTTATCCCTTTTTGGTAGATCATTCACACAACCCGGCTTGGAGATTTTCCACATTTCACAATAATTGTGTAACACACAAGTGACAACAATTGTTGGGGCCTTATTAACACCACTCGAAATTTTTCAATATTCACCATTTATTTTTTAACGACCCAAAAGCATTTTTTATAATAACCCTTGTAGAATTCATGCTATCATTGTATCTCTTTTTGTTTACATCATTTGAATTATGAGATTTCCAATTTTTTCGTAAATAAATATGTAAAGGATATGTAGATCACCAATCAAATAAAATGTGATCTTCACACCTTGAATGGTCTCTTTTGGCTCTTGTAAAATCAGTCAAGTTCATAAGTCATGATACAAATTAGAGGTTTTGAATTGACCCCATTGTGAACTCCTCCAAGTTGGCCAACACAAATGTTCCAAAACAACTTTTATTTATTACATATTGCTAGTAAAACAATGCTATGAAGCCTTTTTCAATTGTAGTAACTTGCAATTGCAATAATATACTTTCTATTTAGCCTCTTAAGTAATGGGATATGTGTGCCATGTATAGCACCACATATGTTTGGCAAACTTATAAGGTTTTCAAATTGTTGTATGATGTGCAACAAGAGATCTTTGGTTGGGGTCTTGATGTACTTATCAAAAAGCTTATCATGATTACAAAGCACATCACACACAATGTTCACATCTTGCGTTTAGTATATGTGCCTGCATCAAATTTATTTGACATTTATTTTGGGCTCAACTCATGAGCAAACCTATAGAACACAATTGCAATAATTTTCCTAACTTCTAACTTTTAATTGTGGCCCCCTAAGATTAAAACATTTAGACTTCAAAACCGGTGTTAATTCTTCAACCAAAACATTGAAAGCATCAAATGCCATTCGATAATACATTAAATACTTTCTATCTTTCATCTCTGGTGTTGTATGCCATACAATGGCCTCCACCATTTCCCAATGAGTTCTTTGTTTTGGTTCTTCCCAAAACAACTGACTATAATGTTTCTTCTTCTTTTTCAAAAAAGTCCACAAAATTGGTTGAACCCCAAACATTGAAGGTGACAAATTTTGAAATAATAAATCTTTAGCTTGTGATGTGCAAAACAAAGAATTACCCAATGTCATTGAAAGAACATCTAAATTAAAATAACCCTTCCAACACACATATGATCCATGATCACTGTACAATTACGAAACCAACAAAACCCTAGAAATCATAGACTAAAAAACAGCCCCAACCTTCAATAAAAACCCATTATTCTTTTTAAAAATAAGATCATCAATACAAAATCACCTTTAAAAGGTGGAAATCAGACAAATATAAATATAAATAAAAAAAAGACTAGTGGACAAAAATAATAGAGAGCTCTCTGGCCTTGCACAGAAGCTTTCGAGTCTCTGGCCTTGGGAGCCAGTGCAGACTCTGTTGAGAAATAAAAGACTTCTGCGGGCTCTTGAGAAAAACAACACTGCTCCTCAGTTTCGTGGTTGCTACTGCTGGGCTCTTGTCCAGCTCTTGTCTCATGCGTGAGAAACGTTTGGAAATATGTCAACAACTATAATTTTGTGAGCACAGATTTTGCTACCATAACAGTTATTATACTCTAAAGTTCTTTGACTTAGTTCTTAAAAGTTGCTGACAGACTAAATTAAGATATAATCTAAGTGAATAGACTCAGGACTTAGGAGCTGCTTACCGAGTGCTTGAGTATTCGCTCCCCCTAACAAGGGTTTTTTTTTTCAAAATCCTCATGTAGGTGCACTGGCGAGGATCCCACGCTTTAATTTGCATTAAATGGCGACTGTCCTAGGCGGACAGTAGAGTTTTTTCTGAATCCTACCTAAATCTAAGCGAGCTACACGGACTCACTGTCTAAATTTGGCGATTGTTGGTGTTTCCTTTTTTTAAGAAATATGGCGAAAAAATCCTTTGTAGAGGTCGTACTGAGGTTTTTTTGTTGCCAGTTGGCGAAGTTTCGCCCAAAAAAAAAACTACTCCTAACTAACTGTGCGGTTACCTTCTATGCTTGCTGGCCACTGGCCAGCCTAGTGCCTCAGTGAGTTCGAGCCTCGAGGTTGAAGTCCATTTATCGCGAGGACTGAACGGCATCTATACTTGGTCCTTTACAGGATTCTCAGTGTCTATATTTAGCTTGGGAAGAATTGAATTTGTACTCAATGATTTGGTCGCAATACCCAATGGTTATAATCAGCGCTTTTTTTGGGCGAGAATTTTCACGTTTTTGCCATTTTTATTTTTTTGAAAAATATCATATTCTGTTTCAAGATTTTTCTTCTTTGAAAACAAAAGTCTTTTTAGGAGCAGTTTTGAATCAGGTTAGTTACATTTCTATTCCCAACTGAGATTACCAAACTGTAGAAGATTTTTGTTTTATTTTTTGGGGACAGCTGGTCCTAAAGACTGGTTGCCATTTAACGCTACATCCCTCTTTGGATACTCGCCACTGACGCAAAAACAGAAACTTGAAAAAAAAAATGTTGGCTGTAATGTTTATAACAATTGTGATTGTCATATTTGTGCTTTTGTGTATTTAACTTTTGGAACTATGAGATATTAAGTAAAAATATGTCATTGTATGAGATCTTCAGTTTGATAATGGTGGGGGTAACAATCTCCAGAGGATGTTTATCTCTTAGTTGGGAGTAGGCTAGAGTTACTGGGAGAGTTGTAAAGTTTATGGTAACTTGTATGATCCCCAGAGGAGCTCCAGTGGTTCACTTGAAACAAAAGTACTATCACATTCAGGGTAGAATTATTGTTCGCCACCCATAACCAGAAAACATTGAATGTATGGATTGAATTAGTGTTTAAATGCCACCCACCCATAACCAGAAAAGATTAGAATACATATAAGATTGAATTAACCTTTCAATGCCAAACATGGGCCAAGCAGGGTGACCAGGCAATAGTAGTCAATTTTTGTCCAATCATTTTGGTCAGATACCAAAAAATACAATTTTTTCTTGATGGTTTTTGAACCTCATGTCATTTCGTGCACATATGCAGGAGCATTCTCATTTTCATACCACTATGGGAGCATGAAACTTCGTCTAAAAAGTGATGTGCAAACCATTCTACTTTGATCCTGCATCCACTATAAGGTTGGGTGCAAAGCTGGTATTGAAGTTGTGATTTTTTTCATGCTTATTCTCTCATTGTCAACTTTCAACACCTTTGTGCATATATTAAGCAAAATGCACAAGTAATGTGCTAAAGCCTTGTCTACAAATAGCTATTACACTTTGAATAGTTAGTTCACTCAAGTTAACTAATAAAATAAATTCAGACCACCAAATTCAGCAATCCCATTGGCCTGAAAAAATAACTCTTTAGGCCTACACACAACCCTATTTTGATGAACATTGAAAATACTTATCCCTTTCTATCATTTCCATTGGTTCTCTAAAATTCTCACAAACCTACCAAAGCTTTACACATTTAATAGTTAGTTCATTCAAGATAACTAAGAAAAAAATTCAAACAACAAAACCTAACAATTCATTGGTCATCACATTTTGTGTGCACACTTATATTCAACCCTATTTGACACCTTCCATATATTAGGGTGGCTCCAAGCAAACACTAAATAGTGACAACAAATTAAATGCGCACGAGGTCCAATGCAATTATAGTATTAGAAAGTATAATGCCCAATAGGGAAAAAAGTTGAGATTTTTAAACTTGTACCCACACAATGATTAATGTTTTTATTTTATTTTCTTACATTGTTTTCAAAGAAAAACTAATTAATGCAATGGTTTGAATTCCCCATTATAGCCCAAAGGTCTTGGGTTTGAACCTTTTTATGAATTCTCTTTTTCATTCATAAATGAAAATAAATTGCATGTGGGCAATTTTTTAAAGTTAGTTGTCCAAGAACAAATTTTGTTTTTGAAGAGAACCATATTCCGGGGGGAGCAAAGGTTTAAGTTGTTATGAGGAAAAATCATGTTCCAAAGGATGAAAGGGGCTTAAATTGGTCCCCAAGGTCGATGCATGGTTGGGTGGACCAATTTTCATGTGACGTAAGCTAATTTTGCAAGGTGATTATCATTACAATGTCCATTTCCTTACATAGATATTGAAATTTATTTTTAAAAAATTGGTTTGAAAATCTTAACTTGAATATGTATATGATGCATAAAATCATTTTGTAAATTTTTAAAACTTGTAAAAGCCATGGACTTTCAAAGTCCAACTTATGGACTATAAGTTTGGATTTCATTTTTTTATGGACTTTAACATGGTCCATTAATTGATGTTGTGTGTGTTAGGGACTTGGTATTAATTATATATCATATCAAGGAAACTAAGAAGGTAAAAAAATTCATAATAACAATGATAAGGTCATATTTATGGACTTTTGAGTAGACTAAAAAACATGGTTTTCCAAAAAGTCCATATCATATTGAAAGAAGATTTTTGTATACATGTTTAAAGGAAGAGAAATTTTATGGTGGACACTAATGACATGGAAAAAATACATCCAACTTACTTATAATTTTAGATTAAGAAAATAAAAACAACCCAATTTTGGGTTTCTTTGCATTTTTTGAGAGGTAGTTCATGTGTGGCAAATTGGTCCACCCAACCATGCATTGATCATAGGGAACAACAATGTTTCCAAAGGAGCAAGGGTTTACAATGCCCTAGGGAGCAACCATGTTGGGGGCGGGGGGGGAAACTTAAGTTGTTCCCTGAAGCAACTTAAGTTTTTTCTTCTCGAGGACATGATTGTTCTCCAAGGAAACAAAAAAATTAAATTACTTCAAAAAACATATGTTTCGAACTGTTTTGCAATCAAAACCATTTCATATTCATTTTTATTTGGGCTTGCAACATATGATTGGAAAGGGTTCAAGGAGAATTACAACTTTGTAATTGGAAACACTTCAATCAAAATTCATATTAAAAAGTTATGATCATAAAAAACTTCAAGCACATTTGTTTTTTGAGAACATGGTTGTTTAAACCTTTGTTCTTCAACCTAGTGCCCTACCTAGCAAGGGCTTAACTTGTCACGGGGAGTAACCATGTCCCTCAAAAAGAAAGAGTCTTAAGTAGCCTTGAAGAAGAAATGTGTTTGAAACTTTGTGGGATTGTAATTTTTCATATGAATTTTGATTGAAATGTTTCCAAACACAAAGTTGTAATTCCTCTTTAAACCTTTTCAATGATAAGTCGCAAGCTCATATAAAGATGAACATAAAATGGTTGTGATTGCAAATTGGAACATATGTTTTTCTAGGAATTTGGCCCTTTCCCTAAGGAAAGTTCATCACTCTTTAAGGGAAAATGTCCTTTTCCCCAAGGAACTTGAGCCCTTTCCCCAAGGAAAACTTTTTGCTCCTTAAAAAAATTGTCTTTTTACCTAAGGATTTTTTTTTTAATGTCTTGTGCAAATTGTTTTTTTGAGTACTTCATTTGTTCTAGGGAATTTTGTTTGTTCCTCTAAAACTTCATTTTGCTCATGGAGAATTAATAGTGTTATCTAAAGCAACTTTCTTGGGACAGACACTTAAACTTATTTTTCGTGGGGGAAGTTATTTTGTAAAAGGCATCTAATTTTTAAAAATTATTTAAATGTTTTATATTGTTTTCATTTAGTTTGTTTATTGGCAAAAATAATTGGGAAAAGGATTGAACTTTGAATCTTTTGATTGAAGGGAAGATTCTAAACATTATATCCCAAGAATAGGCCATGGAAATTAAGCCCTTGGGGTATAATAAACTTTATTATTTTTGACCTGGAATTTGTCTTTGGAATTGTGTTTCTATTTTGCTTGACCCAACTCCTTGCGCATGGAACCAAAAAGTAAAGCCATGCAGGTCTCCCACTCACGGCCGGGACTTGTGAATTGAGCGTTAGTGTGAAGGACTTGATCCTGGTTTGGAACTCTAGGTCCCTCAAATTGCAGAATTGAATGAAGACATATAAGCAGAAGCAGCCCGTTAGTACACTGGTACTATAAGCCTTGTCTGTAGATAGATAGGGTTAAAAGTAGCAAGTTTAGTGAATAAACAACCAGGAAAAGACATATTACAACAAGGGTAGAAGAGGGGATGAGAATTAGGGCGGTAGAAAAAGGGGATTGGGGGAATTGAGTTGCAACACCCTAGTAAAATAAAACATTGATCAATACACATATTTTTCCAAAAAGAGGTTAGCTAACAGTTACCTTCAAATACCGTTAGCTGAAGGTGGCATGCTGTAGAATGTATCAAAAGGGCAGAAGACCCTACTTCAGGACATTCAAGCATCTCACCAGTAATGTGAAAAAGGCTATAGTACTTGTGAGAACCTTTCTTTCTTTCTTTTTGGGACACAAAGGAGCTCAGAACCTTTTTCCATTCAATTGACAAGTCATGAATGAGAGCCTGGAGGATAATTGTAGATAGGGTCCATAGTGCAGGGAACATATGTTCTCCAGGACACATAGTACATAAATCTGGTGCGGAGTGCTTGCTTCAAATAATAGCCAGTTTTTATTGGAACACTCATCATAGAAGGGAATATGTGGTGTAGCTTGTGGTGGCCACTCTTGAAGAAGGTAGGAGGAGTGTTGTTGTTTATGGATGGTTGTGAACTAAAATACACTCTTACATTCATGTGACATGTTCCTAAACAGTCACACCATCTGGTGTTGTCACTATGCTGTGTTCCAGTTTCAGGGATTCTCATTCTATCCATCTTTTGTTGCGTACATACATGATTATGGGAAGAATGGGTTATGTGGGTTTTCATTCCCTTGGCCTTTTGTAAAGTACATACATGATGATGGGAAGAATCGGTAATATTGCAACAATAAAGCACTGGCAGAGATATTTTTTTGTGTTTTGAGGATGCGTTATCAAACACAATGTTTCTTTCACTAAGGGTGGGGCTGTTTTGAAAAGTTGAATTTCCACCCTGGTAGGCATTTCATTTGATTTTTCACTTTTTCTGATGATACCTAGTGGATTTTGATACTTGGGTTACCAAGTTACTGGAGATGATTTTGGTCCAATTCCAAAGAAGCTAACTAGAACCTGCTTCAGAGGTGTTGATTCTGAAACCCGGTGGGAATTGACCTCTCCCCCCCTCCCCCCCCCCTTTCTGGCACTGAAGCTAATTGGAAGCGGACTTGGGGTTCAGTTCCAAGCTGCTTTGAGAACTGAAATCACACTGAAATTTTGAAAAAAATTTGATTTCAATTTCAAATCTGTTGTGGCTTAGTTAGATTTGAACCTTGCACATCAAAAAGTGAAAGCTCTTAGTCATTGAATTGTCTCAATTTTGAGACAAAAATGAGCACATTTTAGTATTATCTCAGATTATGTTATTAATTATTCTTTTCTCATATCCAGGGCAAGTTTTTTTTCACTTTTGTGAGCTAGGTTATTTAACAACCATCCAAAAGATGACCTAATCTGCTAAAGGGCACAGGTTGAACTAGCACCCACATCGGTACTTTCATGTTTTTAAACAAGTGCTTTTAATGACCATATTGAGCTCAAAAATACTCTGAAAGCATCGAGTTTGAATTTCAGTTGACCCAATAATGATCTGTAATTTAAATCCAGAGAGTTCAACTTTAGAAAAGTCTTTCTGTACAGTAAAGTTACCCCTAAAGTCAGGCGATTAGGGGACGAGAACGGCCAGTTTTGACATAATAAGGCATCAAACGCGTAACTGGGAATGAAATTTTACAAAACTAAAAAACTGGGACCCTACGTAGTTTTTTCACCAATTTTGGTGGTAAACTGAGTTTCATCCCCTCTTTCCTTTTCCCTGAGCGCCTCCACTGCTGCTACATAGATTTTCACTGTTCCTTCCTGTACAACTACTATAATTACACTCGAACCTTGTGCATTAAATGCTGAGTTTCAGCATTTTTGAGATTTAATCAAATTTCCTTACTTGGAGGATACCACTGCAAGAGGGGACATGGGGTGAAAGAGAGGGTGACTTTACCAATAACTTTAGTCTGTATGAAATATTATTTCTTCATTTTGTGGCCATGTGATTTTGGATTACGAATCTCCCATACAAATTCAAACCCGTCTGGAATGATAACATTGAAAGTTTGGCAAAACAACTTAATGGACAAATGAATGGAGACAGAAACATCACAATTGGATTGCAGTATGATTTCCTTTGCCATGTATATATAGTACTGGAAGGATATCAAGAACATTTTGGCATTTTCTTGTATGGTTGCCTCAAAATAAGTTGTCAGTGATTATTCTGTTGTTGCTACCAGAATGTACACTTGATTGAACGTTTTAGCTCTTGTCGTTGTATTGTGGGTCCTTGGCCTTGTGAACTTAAAAGGAATCAAAATCTAACCTATTTGGCTAAATGATATTTCAAGATATCAGAAGCTTATGATCATCAAAACATACACTCAATTGGATTCTTAACGCTTTCGCTTGGCCTTGTGAACTTGTGGAATAAGATACCTGCCTGAAAGCTATCTGTTCTTTGAAGATATCAGAAGTTGTATCATACCACCTGCTTCTTTCTTTTCCTTGCAGACAAGTTGAGGCCAGCAGTGACCAGTCATTCTTTTCCACCCAGCCCCCCACCCACCACCTTGTACATACTTGGAAGACATGTTTTACCACACTTGGAAGCCATTGAGTTACTGACTTGTTTGAAGCAGGCCCTCCTTCTAAATGGAAAATTTCAGCCTAGAAACAGGTACTAACTATATCAACAACCAATTCAAAGGAAAGGTGTACTGAACTCTTAAGTATGTTTGTATTTACTAATACCAGTGTTGGTCTGATATGTAAGGTTTGGTCAGATACAAATAAGGGTATACAATATGCGCCCTGGTATGTTGAACCTTTATTCTTTTGATATAGAATTTGGTTATCTTGATGAATACCCTGGTTTCTCAAGAGCCTCCGTTGAAGCTACTGTGATGAAATTTTTGGGATGATAACCTAACTGGATGTGATGTCACATCAATTGTCAAAATCAAAATATGACAAAAATTTGGTGGTTGATGGTGATGGAAGGGAGGAGTGGATTTCTGTTTTTCTGTTGCTTTGTTCTTTTGCAGGTTATGATTGGCAGCACTTGATCTTTTTATGGCTTCTTTTTATGGGTAAGCTTTGTGTGTTGTGTTGTTGCTAAGTGGATTTTTTTTTGTTGGATGTCAATCAAGAGCAGGAAGAGGTTAGAGTTCAAGTACTAAGGACTTCGGCAATTCTTGGCAGTTAAATATTCTAAGCTTCTGTGTTTGAGAGGAGTTCAACTATATTTGTGTTTTTCCAAGCTTTTTAGGAGAAGGGATGAATGCCTTAAAATGGTTATGTAGTCTTCAAATTTGAGGTTATGCAAGTTTCATTGTGCCACTTACCTCTAATGGAGACGTAATCTTGAACCAAATTTAGGGGTCTATGATGGGGGGGATGATGAGAATCACTAGGGATTTTGAGAGCGACAAGTTTGGCAAAATAGATGTGTGTGGGAAGTTATCTTGAGTGACTTGGATTTTTTGCATGTATGAAGGAAGAGATCACCCAACCTCCAAATATGTTCAATGTGTCTACTATTCGCAGGTTTCATTGGGGATTCTAGAAGGGGAACAATGGGCTACATTTGTAGAACTTCCTAAAGTTGCATATTTTCAGTGTTGTATCTTGCCATTTTGTTTGTTTGATTATCCACATCATCATTGGGAGCTATTGGTTTTCATTTTGTTTCTAGGTTTTTGTTTTCATTTGTGCGTGTGGATATGGGTGTGGGTGTTTGGGAGTACTTTATTCTACCAAAGAAAATTAGTTAAAGCTCATGAATAGGGTTTTTTTGAAGAAATGTAGAATATCACATAGGTGGCGATTGTTAATGCAAATATGGTGCACTTATGGCGATAAAAAAAAGATTGAAACAAGAAATGTGGTGCACTTAATGGCTACAACAACATTTATAACATTAGCTAATACGACGTTCCGATTACAAGATCAATGAAAAAGGTGCTCAGCAAATGATGCCCTTTCAATCTTTTGTTAGTTAATTTCATAGGGTCACTATCACATTTCGCAATTTGAGGATAAATTGTTAATAAAAAAAGATTACTCATGAAATATAGATCAAAGCAATATGACCCCCATAGACCCATAGCCAATTTTTTTATAAAGTTTAGTATGGTTGTTATTTGGACTTATACACTTAAGTCTTATTAAATTCTAGGGTTATGAAAATTGGTGCAAATTTTGTTTCATAAATTTGCCTTCATTGGTGTGAAAGGAACATGTTTGTGCCCCTATTTTTTATTGTTACACTACCATTACATGCATTCATGTGTTAAGGATTTTGCCAATGTTGATTAGTTAGTGAAAATCGACCTAGTTATTAATAAGGGTTTGGTTTTTGGGTACAAAATGACCTACACGCCAAATCTGGGCAATTTTAATATCCAGGTAAAAACCTACATGACCAAGTTTTAAGATATTTTATATCCAAAAATACCTTGTTGGTAAGATATTACTTAAATTGATCTTGCGAGACAACTTGTTTTTTTCATTCCTTCTTTCAATTCTTTTAAGATTGATGGCCAATTTATTTTTGGAATTCATTGTGAATCATCTAATGGTTTAGGTTGTGGGGTCACTAATTGCTTTTGTATTGAAGTCCCTACCTTAAATGCTACAAGATTATTATTGCACATGTAGGCATAGTTTAAGCCTTTCTATTACATGCATGTAACTAAGAAAAAATTCACAAATACCATAACTGAGCTTGCCATTCAAATTGTGTTTGTCCTTGAGTTCCTTTTAATTCTAAAGATTTATTTTCCCCCCCACAAGCTTAGAAAAAAAATGGCAAATGTTGAAGCATTTAATTTAAATGAAAACCTTATGCAATATTTTGATTATGATGGTGTTGATAATTTGGCAATGGGGTTAAGGGATGATTAAGGGCCAATTGTTGGTTTAATTTCAACACCTAATGCACCATTTGTTGGAGAGAACATTGCAACCCCAAGCAACCTAAATTTGGAAGTAGATGTTGCATGGTAGGTATTAAAGATTCAATTGACCTTGCATTATAAATCTCAAATCCCTCAACATAAGTTTTCTTTTACTTGGCATTTTTTTGTGATCAATGATGACAATAAGGTGACTCCTACTATTGCTCAGACCATGCAACATGTAATTTGTCATTCTATATTCCAAACATACAATTTTGGCAATGCCACCATGAAGAGCAAAGGTGTGATCACATATAACCAACAACATTGGACTACTACTATGAACTAAAATCATAATTTGTCTATGCATCTAGGTGCCTAAGATATGTAGGAAAATATTAATTTAACCCTTGTTGCAAAAAAACAATATTGAAAAAAAATCCAAGAAGAGATCAAATGTTGGATATGGGGCCATCACAAAATATTTTGGAAATATTACTCGGGTTAATTATGAGGAGGATGTAGGGAAAGACATTCATACAGGACTTGATGTTGTTTAATTGTTGCATATTTACATTGTGGAAAATCAAGGGTTGAGGCATTTGGTCATGGGTCAAAATCTTCAAGTAATGTTTCCAAACCAAAAACAAATGGTTAAACATGTGTCATCCTTTCATTGGTGGGCAAAACCATGGAGAAAATATATGTGATGTTAATTTTAGCTTCTTGTGTTACAACAACTTATTTTGATTTATGGATGTCCACATCTAGACATGACACATTTACTCAAGTGTCATAAATTTCATCAACTCACATTAGGCACCTTGCCAAGTGACAATGGGACTTTTTGAAGCTATTTAAACAAGTAAGTTACAATGGCAATAATTTGTTGGACAAATTGATTGCCTAGATTTGAAAGATGAAGGTGACAATTTGTCCACCCTTGCATACACTTTCAATTGTGTGGTCAAATGTGTTCCTTTGGCACTTGCAAGTCCTTTGCAAGGATCATATTCTGGTCATGTATTCAGCAAAGCATGTCAAAATGATTATAACAATGTGAATGTTTGTGTGGGCTTTCAAAAGTTTAGTTTGAATGCCACACAATGTACCTTGTAGAAAATAATTACATGGACAAAAAAGTTGAACAAAGGATGAAATGAATGGGAGAGAGTATGCCATGACACAAACATTTCTCATGTTAGAAATTGAAAACCCCAATGAAAACTAAGGTTACTAAAAAAGGTTATTATATTCTAAAAACCTTAAAATATTGGGATACCATCAATCTTTGTTATGGGAAACAAGAAACTCTAAAGTTTGAAGGTTGAATACCAAATGCATAGACCTAGGTAGGTGAAATCATGAATCAATGAGCTAATGTGTTTACTTTGTTTCAAAAGATTATAGTCTTTTTACTAATTTTTTTTTCATACAAATTTGATTTTTTTTCAATATATATTTCTAGTTATTACTTTCTCTTACTATAGTTTCCCCAATATATCACATGTTCTTTGTTAATTATTTTTGAATAAATCTGATTATCTAAAAATGTAAAATTTTGCACTAGATTTTTGCATTTCGTTTTGAAAAATGATCACAATTTCAAATCGTGCAAAAAGATGTTAATTGCTTTGAAGTTTAGTCTTTCATATTATAAATTATAATTTTGTTTAAGACACCATTTACATTGCACCACATTTACATGTCATTAAAGACGAACATGAACATTAAATAGACCCCAAATTTCATTTTTTGGGGGAAAAAATCAAGTTATAGATTAATTCCTTGTATTTTGAAATTTTTTACATGTGTTTAATAGTTCACTATTATTACAAAAAATATATATATCAAAGAGTTTGTATATTATGAAAATCAAGGGCTATTTTGTGAAACTACTAATGTTTGACAAAACATTTGCTCAACTTTAAAGGTCCTTTTTTCAAATCAAAATTCAAAATCAAAAGATCCAAGTGTTCAATTTAGATTTCTCAACATCCATATTAATCATAAAACACACCTTGTTATGATTAACATGCCATTAAAGTGGCACCACAAAGGCATATTTTTAAAATAGTACAAATTTAAACATAATTTGACATGGTATTTGGCTCATTGTTTTGTGATTTTACTTGGGTAGTTTACAAAAAAATTATAAGAACTATGTTTCTGATTATGAAACAATGTATCTTTAATCAAACTTGAGGTTATTAGTATGATATTATATTTATATTAATTTTCAATAATACATTTTTGGTAACATTTTTTGATGTTGGTTTCTAATAATAGGTTTTCAATATTGATTTTTGATCTTGGTTTTTGGTAGTCAAATTGATATTAACAATTCTCGTCTGAAAAATCCTAACATTTTGTACACCTTTAACAATACTAATTATTTACCCACCTTGGTATATACTACTTACAAGGTAGGTACCTACTTTAGCTAGATGGCTAAACCTACCAAGGTGCCTATTAGGTTACTAGGTAGGTGATATGTTATTAGGTCGGTACCCTAGCTAAATAGCTAGGTTATATATGTTATTTAAATAAGTTTAAAAAAAAATTGTTTATGATAATATGTTGACAATTTTTATCGGAAAAAAATGTGATACAATGGTTAAGAATTTCATTCTTCAATGTGAAGGTGAGGGGTTCAAGTTCTCACTATTGCAATTTAGTCCTCTAAGGTTATGTTAAATTGTTAGTTTAACTTAAGTACCTAGCCTAAGCTAGGTTGTTAGCTAGGTTAGCCTACATTCCTAGGTAGGTTAGATCCTATGATTTTAGCATGTAGGCTAGGTTTTTAGCCTAATATATCCTAGGGTTCCTAGGATGTTTTTTATGTCTTTCATGACTATAGTCGCAAAATTCATAGTCATAAAAGACATTGTCCTTCATGACCATAGTAAAAAAAACATTTGAAATAAGATGTGTCCTATTCAACCATATGATCTCATAACTATGGATGTCTTAAACAACTAGCAATCAAATCATGGATTTAGTCATGGATTGGGGATTTTGGCATTGTGCATCTTGTTGCAATGTGTTTCACACATGTTTTAGAAGCACGACATTTGTGTGTAAATAATATGAACTTATGAAAAAAAAGTTTTACACAATTACCATGACAAAATTGTAGCTTAAGAAGGTTGGGGTGCAACCCATTGTGCAAGAAAAGTCAATTTTTCTAAATACCCAACTTGAAAACCACTTAGTGTTATGGAACTTCTTTTGATTATAAGGAAAATAAAGGGGTTTATAATTGATAGTCCTTAGCATTGCTTTAACATTTTGTAGGTGCAAAATTTTTTAAGTTTTAATCACATGAATATATGTTGGACTAAGGTCAAAACATGTAACTAGGAGCCAAAAATATTACTTTGGAAAAGGACAGCATGTTTTTTTTCCCAAAAAAACTCTTATATGAAAATGAATTTTTGAATGAATTTTTTTGTAACTTTTTTAAATATATATTTAAATGTTCCCCAATGCTTTCAAAAAAAAAATCATTATTGAATAAAATTAATTTTAAAAAATGTGTAGATTCCTTACAAATTCAATGTTTCATCTTGAAAAATGATCAAAATTTTAAGTCATCACTTAAAATTAAATTTCACATTCTCTAATTTTATTATACTCTAAGCTATAATTGTTTTTCATACGTCATGTACATTATAACCCATTTATATGTGGTAAAAGACTTTTGAAGCTTTGAAATTCTAAAGCAAATTTGAAACATTCTTTGGATTTTTAAAGTTTTAAAATTCCATATTTTTAAAAGTTTGAGTGTTTTTTGAGTGTGGTTAATATGTTCTTATTATCTATATTTTTTCAATGAAATTTTTTTATTATATGAGTCTTTTTGATAATCCTTTGCAAAATTGACTTTATCTGACACAATAAGTGTACATTTTCAAACATTCTAAATTAAAACCAAAACTTAAAATTGGATCGAATGAATTTTTACTCTAAATTCCTGGACATTCATATAAAAGAAAAAGGACTAACTTGCCATGATTACTATGGTTTAAAATGGTAATAAAACAAAATTTTGAATCTAACTAATTATGTCTAGCATCTAGTGCCCTTTTTGGCTCCTAGTATGTTTTGACCCATTAATTGGATTTGTTTTGAAGAAGTTGCACATCCTAGGAAATTTATTAAATAGAGATGAATTATAATATGTAGTTATCTTTTTGGTGTGTAAGTAAGTTGGTGTAACTTGTGAAAATGTTATTCAACACAAAAATTGAAGTGTGTGCCATAAAAAGGTAGGTTTTAAGATTTAAAAATAATTTACCTATGTGAATCACATGATTACAATGATAATGTTGTTGTTACGATTATTTCCGGAAATACAAAATCATTTCGAGATTTTTGAGCATATATAGGTCAATATATATATTGGGTTTCAAATTTGATCAAAATGATATTAGACCAAATGAGTATTGGTTAGCCTTTAAAATGGAAAGACCAAATGAGGTAAGGTCTTTACCTAATTTTCATTGGAAGTTTGACTTAGCAAAGTAGTTTTCAATACCTTGCCCTAGATGTGGCCACATACTTTGGTCATTTCTTAGTATGGATTAACCAATAGTAATATGTACCAATGTTTACTGATTTTTAGTTTTTTGAAAAATTATTGGGTCCAAGTCTAAAACTATTTTTTGCGGGTAAAAGGTGGAGTTTGTGGTTTTGGGTCCAAGGATTATTTTTAAAAATTAAAACCCGTTGGTTTTGGAGTTGGGTCAAGTTTTTTTTACTAATGGTTCTAAGGCCAATGAATTGAACCTTTATAGAAACTTGTAATTTTGGGTTAAACATCCATGGCCAATTCAAATGTAAATGTTGGGACAATTCTAAGGCAAGCCATTTAATTTGCAAAAAAAAACCAAGTTGTGAAACCAATGTATGGAAGAATTCTTTATTCAATCATTCTATTTCTAGGATAGGTGGTGTGTAACTTTTGGTTATTTAAAAAACTTGTCTAACACGTTTATAATCAAGGCATTTAAACCTCACTCCCAACCTCCCAAGAGAAATGATAGTCTTAAAAATGTTACAATGTATTCACGATTAATTGTTAGTGTTCAACAAAAGCATGTTTTAATGAGCTATGAAATTCTCCCCATGTGGAGCATTTGGACCCATCAAAAAATTTTAGATCATGGGAACATGTTTTCAATTTTCAATTCTTGACCCACATTTATGTATAAACTTACAACCTTAAAAAACTTAAAAATCTTAAATCTTATTTAAACTTAAGACCTTAGTCCTCACCTAAACCTATGGTTTAGACCATGTAAAAAAACATTGAAGACTTGTGAGCCTATTTAAGGTCAAGTTTAGTTGAACTTTTCTTGAGCTAAGTGCATGTCTGGGTCTTGGAAAAACTTTTTAAACTGGAACAAATCTAGTATTGGGTCTTGTTCCATGTAAACTCACTAGGTTCAATTTTTAGACCTAGACTTGACCAAAAACTCTTGCTTGACCAACATTGCTATGTACTAGTGTCTGTGGTTATTGATTTTAGAAGAAACCTTTGGTCTTATTTGTAACTCTTTTTTTCCCAATGGAACCTTCAGTCTAGCCTTTAAACTAGGTTCTTTAGATTTTTAAGACCTTTAGTTCTAATAAATTTTCCAAAAAAATTATAATCGCTTTGGTTTAAAATTTATTACTTTGTTTAAGTAATGCACAATTCAAGATATGGATTATGTAATTATTAATCATGTATAACTAATCAAACATAATAACTTACCTAAAATGTAGGGCCAAGATTATATATATAAAATCTAAACCTAATTAAAATGGAACAACAACCTTGGTTTAAGGTTTAATTCAATTTTGAAAAAAAATAATTGGTTAGTTAGGTTCTAATGAAAAAAAAAAGGCCCTATATATAAAAATCGAAGATAGGAACCCATCCATCAAAGGTACAAGGCAAATGAAAGCATGAATAGACGTAACCCCAAAAAATAAAATAAAATAATAATCAACGAAAAATAAGGAAAAGAAAACCTTCTACAAATGGGACTTAAGGCTATGAAATGACAATTAACAAAAACAAAAAAGACCTAAGATGAAACAACAATTGTTTGCAACAAATTGGTTAGTGACAAAGGTGCACTAGCTATGATGTGTGGAAGAGATGAGGAACCCCGACCAAATGTAGTAGCCCATTGAAGAATTGCTATGGCTTTTGCACATTGCAAGGCTATGGACACATGTTGTCGATAGGGGGAAATGAACATCGAAGGGACTAAAGAAGACTATTGATGATGCGCAATAGTGGTCTATGCACAAGTGATTAGTAAAGAATCAAAACAAGAATGAAGGCACCCATATGTCTTAATAGTAAGGGGAATGAAGTCATTGCTCGGTGCTTGCAAATTCCTACTTGTGTAAATGATCCAACAAAGAAGCCTGCAACTAGGAATGAAATTGAACCACTAAGCTCTCAAAGAATGGGACATGAAAGCAAACACCCTGAGATAACATGGCTCGAACATTTTGAAGTGCCATCTGGAATGGGAAATGCCGGTCTCTTCCAATGAAACTCTTCCAATAAAACATGGAATCTCAGTGCCCAAACCTTAAAACTTGACCTCTAACCTGAACCTACCTAAATCAGGGAACCTGCATAGAACCTGCCAACAGGAGTATGTACTTTACAAACTCAGTAATTTCTTGAAGCGAAATAAACCTTGATTAGTATACCAATAAGTATCTGTCAACAAAATAATCCACAGCTATTTAACAAATAACCCCTGGACGTTTTCAAATCCGTAGCCAAAACCACCTGACTAAACCACCACTCAAAACATTGACTCTACTTGCCCACCACCTCATACCAGGTAGCTGCTGGAAGAAAACCATATATGAAACACAAAGTAGACGTGAGGTGGGGCCACCAGTCCTCAAAGCTGGTTCCAGCAGAAATCAAAAGAGGCACCAAACCAGAAAACTGTTTCCAGGAGGAATGCAGATGATGTCTCAGTACATCTCTCCATTGTGCAGCTGAGTCTCTGAGAAATTTCACTGATAGAGCCCTTTACAGTATGGCAAAGTTCTGGGAAGTGTGGCTCTATATTCAGGGACCATATTTAAATTTTTTTAAGAAGGTTCTGGGAAGTGTGTTTGACAATAGTCAGGGACTCTTGTTCAAGAGCCTGATGAAATCCTTCTACATAACCAACTCTTGAAAGGACCCACGTTGTTCTTATTCTTTTCTTATATTTTTGGGGAAAGGACCTACAAATGTTCTTACTCAGGCACCAGACCTAATTCAGGGTATGGGGAAGGCCCCATGTATCGCAGCTGACACGGTATAACAGCTGTAACTGGAAACGTCTCCGTTCTCCTCCACCAAGGGTTGGTTTCCTGGTCTTGCTGTGATCCTGATGGAGGGTCCCTGTGTCTCTTGCCTTTTAATAGTGTGTACCCTTGTCAAAGAAATCCCACCTATAGGCATGGAGGTTGTTGGGACACACAAACCAAGGTTTATTCTACCCAGGAGAAAATAGAACTTCGTCTGCAACAGCTCAAGAGTTCGTACTAGGTAGTTCAAAAACAATTCAGGTAACATTAGTGGACTATGACTCGTGACTGTGTGGGCCTCTGGCTTCCTTGACAATCTCCGGGGGTGGTGGACTCTGTCTTGCTTGGCTGGGCTTTGTATAGAGAAGAGCAAGTTGCTTGCAATAATGCCTTATTGCATACTTACCTCCTTTATTAGAATCTGCTTTCAGCATTCATTTTGGTGATGGTAATAGTGTTGCAGTTCAATAGAAAACCTAATGGGGTTTCCTAGATCAGTAAGTATCCTGGGGGGATTTCAGTTTGAACATTTAGGCTTACAACTTGTTTGTAGGCCCTCCTTTATCATGTTGTCTTCCTTTTATAAACAGAGAGTGTCGGTGACTTTATAGAGAGTGCAGATTGTCTTTATCTCGAAGTGGGCTGTTTCTGGACAGGAGGGTTTTTTTAGGCTTGGAGTTTGATCAAGTTTACCTCCCTTTTCTTTAGTCAATATGCTTCAAGTGACTGGTGGAAGTTTTGGTACTTAGTGGTTCCCTTACCTCCTTGTGGCCTGACTCTTTTGGGCTGTTTGCTTGCCTGGACTTTGGTCCTTGCCCCTTGTTTTTTTTTCTCTCCCTTGCTTGGGTGCTTTCTTTTTATAAAGTTTGGCAGGGTTTCATCACTTGTTTACTTTTTAGTGAGGGGCATTTACCATGCAGCAAAGTTTCCAACCCAGGTGCAGAGTATAAACCAGTGTCAGGTGGATTTTTCTTTTGTCAAGAACCTCTGGTTCCCACTATTTTGAAAAAAAGAAAACTGACTCAGTTCTGGTTTCAGTTCTACAAAGAAATGGAGCCTGGAGTCTGGTTCTTCCAAAGAGATCTATTGCCGTTTGCATTCCAGTTCTAAAAATCAGACCCAGTTCCAATCTGGTTCTTATAAACCCAGAATGAAACCAATGGTTGGCTGCTGGTAAACCTCCAGTTAATCCCAGTTCTAGTCACTTTAATTTTCTCGAAGACATGTATTTTGGTTCTGGTTCCAGTTCCACAGATCAATAGAACCAGCAACCCAGTTTCAGGTACAGTTCTTAAAGAAATAAAATCCAGTTCCAAATTTCAGCCCCAGTTCCAGTTTATTTCTTACTAATATGAACTGGAACCAGTGGTTCAAACTCGCCAAAGTGTGCATGCGCCCAACACTAGTGTAGGCACAATCAATTAGCATTTGCATTTACACATTACATGAGTGTACATCCATTTTCTAACATCCCTGTCAATGTAAAGTAATTTCAGGGCCTAACTTGAGACCCTTGTGATAATTTGGATTTTGGTTCAGATAAGTGTCAACTGAAAATAGGTGGAATGAGTGGATTGGAAAATTGATAAGTTTGGTTGAAGGCCACATCAAAACCTGGGTAAACCAGCACCTACACTGGTACCTTCACCTTCTTGAATGAGGCCTCTTTAGTGGCAATATTTTCCTTGGGACATGTTAAATTCTTACTCAGAGACCCTGTTTTATTGGACGGATGAAAGCGATGTGACATTTATAATTCTTACAAGGAATCACAATTTTCTTCGAGTTTTTACCATGGTACCAGTACAGTGTTGGTGATGTGGCCTGGGGTGAACCATTACCAACCCTGGTACCAGGGTGAAAACTCCAACTGTTTTGGTCAGTGTCATTGAAAAACGTAGACGTTTTGGCACACGTTGTGGGTTCAATTCCCTGCAAGCCCATACTAGGTAGGACAGTAGCAAACCTGACTAAATAAATCAAGGCTAAATTAAGGGTTGCCCAATTAGGACGTCAGAAGTATGAACGAGAAGTGTTAAAATCGCAACAAGGCTGTAGCTGGAAGTCTGGAGAGACACCTGATTAGATGACAAAATTTGTGTCTTTGTTTTGCATCAGCACATTTTTAATTGTGAAGGGATGTTTGGGTTGGAATCCTGCAGCCAATCAGGTTCTTAAAATTTGTTGCCATTCTATTCTCTCCTCTTTGGCAAGGGAAGCCAATAACAGTGTTACTTGTATTTGTAACTACACAGACTAATGACATGTGAGAATCTGTAACAATTTGAATTGCCCATTAGAGACCCACCCTGGGAGCCTCATTCAGACCCTGTGCCAGGGTGAAGTTCTTCTCTTTCACTATGCATTCCCAGCGATTTCCTAAGTGTATTTGGAGGGCACCATATATCCAGGAATAGCTCTCTTAGAAAAGAGGAGAGATATTACATCTACTCCTTAAGAGTGGAAGGGATCTTAAGCCAACTTAAAGGTTTAAGTAGACATAAGATCTCCCCTACTCTTTAAGGAGTAGATGTAAAAACCATCCCACACCTATGCCTTGAGTGCTATATAAGTTTAGGTTCATGATAACTTTTGCCTGGTGCTTTACAATGGGTGAAGCCCAACCACCAGGGATATTTACAAAACGCCAGTAGAGACTTGACTACCTATATTGTCCTAGGTCCCTTATTTTGGGAATGCCAGCCCCCACCATAGGTCTTTACCCTACGCTTTGGAAAACAGAGCTTGCCCACGCCCTCCCCCACCCTCAAGATCCCACTTACTAGGATATAATATTTTAGTCCCGTCCCAGCAGCCAGCTTTGAGATCTCCAGGGTTCCAGGTAGCAGGCCATTGTGTTAAGTCCAACTTATTAGTCCACTTAGAGAGGACGCGTCCCTTGTTGAGGAAGAAGGTTTATTAATTCCCTGGCAATACTTTAGTACTAAAGTGACGTCTCCATAATATCTTCAGACCAGTACATCCAGAAAGCCCTTTCAAATGCTAGTTGCTAATTAATCAAGTACATAACTCTCAAAGTCTTTCTTTGTCCCAGGCACAAAAGGCTAACAGCATCTCTCATTCATTCCATTTAAGTGTCTCTATCAATAATCACGTTTTTGCAGTCCAGCTGTCTTGTGAGTCATATTCTCAAAGGTTAAAATTTGCACTCATCTTGAATCCACCCCTCAAAAGATCTGTCAAACGATGGTTTGAAATTGAACCCGGCCTTCAAAAGAGGAGGCAACAAATTATAGTCTGTTCCAAAGACCAATGGATTCTTTGTCAAAAACTAAAACTGGCCAGCCCTTGTTATCTGAAACATAATTTGTTTTTTTAATATATTCAACAGTCTGCAAGTTGTCTGTCTCCTAGCTGAACTCTCTCTCTCTCTCTCTCAAGAATAATTTTTGTTTTTTGAAAAAAATCTGCACTCCGCAGTTGGGCTGTCTTAATGTAGCTGAACTCTCTCTCTCTCTCATTCATGCGTATCTATCAGCTGAGTCTTTCTCTTACTACCCCACACTAGTGTTTTTTTGTGGTCAACTTTATGATGTAGCTAAAATTCGATCATCCATAGGAAGCTTTGGCCAAATTTGGCTAGACACAAAAATTAAAATTTTAAAGACTTCTTCTCTATTTCTAGATAACTGCTGGACTCAAATGTAAGAAAACAGGCGATTCTTAATTTTATTTTTTGGCGAAGGAGAACCCCAGACATAAACCACTTCATTTTCACAATTTTTAATATTAAAAAAAATCTTTTTGGCGAAATGTCGCCAGTAATTTAATAAAAGGCTGCCCCAAACTGTGCAAGCCAGAACTAGGTTAATTAATAATTCAAGATTATTTTAGGCTGACGAACAACTTAATGGGAGACGTTTGAACCTGTGGCAAGGAAAGAAACTGTCAGGTGTTGAAATCACACAGCTGCTGATTCTTAATGGCGTGGCAGATCACTAGACAGGTACACTGGAAGACGCGGCACCTACCAGTTGGCAAACATGAACTTTCCAATGTCCATCCTCCCTCCTTTTCTAGCTTAATAGATGGCACCTCATTTCGGTAGGTAGTCAATCAGCAACTTCTGATCATTGAGAAGTAGTTCGATTGTAGTAGCTCAAGCAGCTGGCAGCAGCAACTCAAAGGGAGCTAGCTGGAAGCGGTAGCAGCCAGCAGCAGCAAGACAAACTTCAATGCTGCACTAGTATAAGCGGTAGAGACATTAGATCAGGTTCTTGCTCGAGTGGGTAGTTGGCTGCAATAAGTAAAATTGTGATCAACCCCAGGTTTATCTTTTAGCTTCATCTTCGTATCTGGCTGGACCCATCCATCCCAGCACAATAGCACTGCGCAAATCTGCACTGGTCACTAGTCGGAAAGAAGTTCATTCAGAGAGGTTATATAGACAAACGATGCACTTTTGTTCTTAACATCTGAGCTGGAGCAGGTCTTGTGTGTTCAGATAGATTATAACACTTTTTGCAACACTTTCTGCAACACTCAGTCTAGCTTTTTGATCTTCTGGTGTTCCAAGTTTGGACACCACTGCCTGCACGGTTCTGAATACTTTTCATGTTTTCTAGGGACTGACACAGAAGTAGACTACTTCTTTGCAGCAACGTGATCGGGGGGCGGATTAAAAGCGTAGAGCTTTGCAGACAGGAGCTTCGATCGATCGATCGATCATGGACTACTGCAGCAGGAACGTGGATGTTCATGCCCCCATAGCTAGTGTGTTCGTGGTTCTATTATTGGCTACATTGGCTCATTGCGCAGGGGCTCAGAACAGTAACGTTGCTGTGTCGTTCCAGCAAAATTATCTTGCTACCACAGATGCCAATCATACCCGAGTTCTCAATGGAGGTCAGGTGGAGCTCGTCCTGGATCAGTACTCAGGTATGATCAGCAGCTTCGAGGAGAAGATGCTGGCCAGCTTATATTAGTGAAGAACTTCATGGGCGTTGTTGTACTGATGGTTTTGGTGGTGCTACTGCAGCTGCTGCATTCGGATCCAAGACCTCGTATCTGTTCGGGAGGATCGGAATGGGGATCAAGCTCGTTCCTGGCTACTCGGCTGGCACCGTGACGGCCTATTATGTAAAGACTTCCTGATCATCATGGCCCAAGCTCAACTTTGGTGGCTGGATTAATGTGTTTTGCATTGATGATAAAGGAAAATGCTGCAAAACGGATCACGGCGATGGCCTAGAAATGCTTTCATTTACGGGCTCAGAAAATTTTGCACATGAAGAAAAGATGATTCTTCGACAAAAGAAACTCGTTCTTAGATACTACTCTTGATATACTCCGATTACTGATTACTGACTATGCGCCTGCAGTAGTTGAACTTGCGTATAATGGTTACTTAATGTAGCTGCATTCTCATGTGATGTTCTTGGCCTGCTGCTGCAGTTGTCATCCCCAGGGGCTACGCACGATGAGATGGATTTCGAATTCCTTGGAAACGTGACAGGGCAACCTTATGGCCTCCAGACCAACGTGTACGCCAATGGCGTAGGAGGACGGGAGCAGCGCATCAACCTGTGGTTCGACCCTACTGTGGAATTCCACTATTATTCTGTTCTCTGGAACAGCAACATCACCGTGTAAGCTTCTTCTGATCTTCTCCAAGTGAACAGTCTGCTTAAACCAACGTATTATTCAGGTAGTAACTACAAAAATTCTGCCTATCTAGATAGATATATACTGATCACCTGTGCCATCTCCATCTATCTCCTCACACGGAGGCTGAAGGAGCTACATGGATTCTGCAAAAACCTTCGTCTACTGTGATAAACAGTCTGCTGACAAAAATAATTGCCTAGAAGGGCTATTAGTGCCAGGGAAGCGCGCTCTAGTAGTCCTTCTATGACGATAGGTTTTCCCATACTACTTCTTTGTACCCTTGAGGCTTTAGGGTTAGCTTAGTTAGTTATTATGGGTCATATTCATGTGCCTTAATGTGGTGTCTTAAGTCCTCAAGCGTTGCCTCTTTTTAGGCCCTCTTTTGACTACCCTTGTTGTCATGTTCCGAGTTCTGTAAAGGGGAAGGACCCTCTTTGAGGGTCTTCCTGGATTTATTGCCCCTGGCTGGGCCCAAAAATCCCAGAAGACCCAAAAAGAGTTCCTTGCGCAACATGATGAACTTTTAAAATTTCAGGAATTTTATAAAACAAAAGGTACCTGAAAACAGGTACCTTCCATTTTGTAAGATTCTTGAAATTTGAAGTTCAAGATGTTCTGTCTTGGAGGTATGTCAAATTACACAAGTGAAATTTAACGTCATTAAGATTCAAATGAAGCTTAGACAATATAGCTTTCAAAGCATTAGGGGGTAGTATAAAGAACAGACATGAACCTGAATCTCAAGGTGATTTGTGCTATAAATAGGCTAAGTTCTTTCTCTAGTTGTATTGATCTTGGTTCAAAGCCTAATCCAAGAGATGTAGAAATTTGTTGTCAACCTATCAGTCTGTGCTGGACTCACAAGTCATCAAAACCCTTGAAATGGCTTTTGGCACCAGGGAAAAGGCAGATTTTACTTTGTGAATGAACATGCCAAAGAATGAAATTATACAAGCTTGCAATAAATTAATGGGTCATAGTCTCAGTTTATAATTGTGATGGTGGTTTTGCAGATTTTTAGTAGATGATACACCTATTCGCACATTTAGAAACAATGAAGCACTGGGGGTGCCATACATGGATGACCAAGGGGTTGGAATATATGCCAGCCTATGGGATGGCAGTAATTGGGCAACGGACAATGGATGGGTGAAGCTCAATTGGACTTACGCACCTTTTATTGCAACATTTGAGGATTTTGGAGTTGATGGTTGTGAGGTAGTGAACGGTGATACTCAGGCATGCGTCACACAACAAGGCATGTGGTGGAACTTACCCCAGTACCAGACTCTCAATGCCAATCAGATCCAAGCACTGCATAATGTCCAGAGCAACTATCTTATCTATGATTATTGCACTGACACTACACGGTACCCTATAACACCGATAGAATGTGCCCTCAACTGGTACGAATCAGATTTGTGAAGCTTCCCCATTGGGATCGAGCTATAGTGACATCACAAAGATTTGGGCATTGAATACAGTCTTCAAATACGGATTTAGGGAGTCTAGATAGTCTACTAGACCAAGGTCATAGTTGCAGGATTGGTTGTTGGTTTTTATGTGAGTTTGTTGCACTTGTTCACTTTGAGGAACTAACTGCAACCATGCACTGTTTTCATTTTAACTAACTACACACAATCTTGAGTTGGTAAGGAATTGATTTTGCATTTTTCCAACTAGACATTGGATTTTTCTGCTAGGGAGGTTGAAGTTCATATAACTGACAGTAAATTTTTCTGCTGTCAGTTCTATGAATTTGGCTGCAATTGTGCAGGTGCCATATTTGTGCATTACCTGCATAGCAAACAAACATTTGTAAGTAGCAGTTAACAAGCTGCAATAATGACATTCTGGAATAAGATATTTTATAGTGACTGATCTTCCAACTTCTGTGCCATGGGTATGACAGATTTTTGCAGTGAGTTTTGTGAATCTGCCCCATGTACACAAGTTCTTTTCATATTTGAGCTTGAAAGAGAGCAGCAGATTGTACTTTGCCATTGTTAAAGTTGGTTTGCATAAACCCACATAGAAATCTGTTTCAATGTTTCAAAGATAATCTCTCTTCCACAACGTTGCTGTTTAATTGATACTGGTTTTCAGGTCCACATATCATCATCAAGAATCACAGCAAGTACTAGTCAATTCTGAATTGGTCATTTCCAAAGGTCCACTCAAGCTGATCCAAACTATAGGAGTTTGAAAATTGCTTCCTAAATTTACTTGGTTCCTTTTAACGCTTGAATGACCAACACTCAAGTTTTACAAGTTTCCTTCCAAACAGCGTTCAGTTTTGGGTTCTAGGGTTTCTGGATGTCCTGCAATTTTAGGGTCAGCACTCTCTCAGGCGCTGAGAGTAAACAAAAAATCGTCCAAATAATTGTCAGATTAATAAAGCTCAAAAACACTGGCGCTCAGGAAAACTGGTAACAGCTTCCATACTCATCATGTTGGCGAGCAGGCCTGGGAGAGGTTCATTAATGCAAAGTGCACATGTTGAGGTGTTGCAAAAGCTGTAAACTGTGAACACCTCTGCAGTCTGCCAACAAATGATTTGTATAGCCAGTGGCAGAGAGGCTTTTACCAAATTTGGGCGGTTCTTTACTTTTATGAAGAAGCTCCAGTTCCGGCTCTACAAAATAAATTGGAACCGTCTCAGTTCGGGTTCACACAAATGTTTGGATCCATTTCCTCCCCAAAAAGTGGGGTTCCGGTTCTGTTTTTGGTTTTGAAAATCAGACCCTGGTTTCTGTCCGGTTATTACTGACCTAGACCAGAACCGCTGGTTAATCCCTGGTGTAGCCACTTTATTTTCAAAAATATTTCTTTAAAAAAAGTTCAGTTTTTGTTCCACGCCTAAATAGAACTGGGAACTGGGAACCCAGTTCTGGATCCAATACTTTAAGAAAATGAGATTAGGTTAGGGTTCTTGTTTCAGTTCCAAAAATTAGACCAGGTTCCAATGCGGTTCTTACTAACTAGAACTAACAATTGTAGAAATATAAATTGTAAAATCAAAAATTGGACAACACTAGTTTGTACCAACGTTGGCAAGTTGGGAGATTTAGGCAAGTTTAGGTTAAATAGGCTAGGTTCCAAGGTCTCTGAATGGGAGCTTTTGAGTTTTGTTGGAATAGCCAACAGGCATTTGGCTTCTTTTTCATAATTGAATTGGAACCTGAATGGGGGGTGCTACTCTATTTTAAAAGGTTTAAGTTCTCTAAGTACATCTTTATTTTTTAAAAGTATAGACTTGGCCTTACATTTAATCAAATCATTGGAATGTTTGATTGGTTTTACATAATTTTTATGTAATTGTTTTTCGTGAAGATGACTAATCAAAAATTGGACAACACTCATTTGTACCAGTTTTGGTCAGTTATTGAGTTTTGACCCCAATTAACCAACCAATTATCAACCCGATTATTGATAACCTACCAATCAGTTATTGAATTTTTTATAATTGATTAATAACTTACCTTTATTGTATTAACTTTTCAAATTTTAATAATTTACTTGAATGACCCAATTTATTCATGAAGGTAGATGGTCAATCCTAAAACGTTAAATATTATCATAAAATACAGAAAAATGTAAAAAAACTAAAAACCATATAAATTGTGGATAATCGACAACTCTCAACTGGCTATGATAACTGACCCTTATGGAAAATCAACAGTTACTACCCACAAATTAACTAAGTAAATTGATAGGGGGGGGTATTACTTTCGGTAGTGAAATTGATAACTGACAAGTTTTTTTTTTTGGTTGTATTCTGCATCCCAATTTATGTTGCAACCTGATGGTGAAAATAAGGTACAATGCCACTTCCTAAAAAAGTGCCTGTCTACTAGCTTGTGAAATGATCACAATGATTAAGGTGCCTGTACCTACAGCCCTCTTGTCAAGGCCTTTTAGATGAATTATCGGAAGAACCATGTCAGAGCCAAAGGGGACTGAGATTCAAATAACTTCCCAAAACACAATGACATATGGAACATGGTAGTGGTCAGAAATGATTTTCTCTTTGGCAAATTTTCACACTGCCACAACAAAAATCCAAATCCAGTGTGACTCTTTTGAAGGATTATTGTGGAAAAATTGCAGCAAAGTCCCCAGATTTCAAGGAAATATTTATTTAGAATGTCATAGCCATATTTAGACAATACATCCAGCAAGTCACCAAAATATATTTAGGGTTCTAAAAATTTTCTGCTTTCCTGTCTGACCTGTTAAATTTTTTGTTCAAGTCGATCTTTATGATTTATGACCATCTAAGGGTCTCTCCAAGGGACCAAAATATGGACAGACATTAGTCGCCTGGGGCGCCAAGATTCTGTGTTCCTTTCCCAATCTTGTGTGGACCTCCCAGGCTGTATTGACAAAGTCAATACTTTTACTATGGATATTCGTGTGCGAAGCTTTCATGGGGCCACTTTTGTGAATTGTTGTCTTGGGTAAATGGGTAACTTAACAAGCGAGATGAATTGCATCTGGGGACGATATATTGGCCTGGGCTGTTTGGGTGAGGCAAAAATTAAGTTACCCAGCTAGGTTTTTAGCATTCTCATATATGGGAAACCTTACTGACTAAAATTTAATACTGCTTGTTGCTTGCAAAGAGTGGATGCCATTTAGTTAAGAGAACATATGGGATGGAACTAGTGTAACAGACAGGGTCATACAAAAGTTACATTCAAATCAATGTTGCACATCATAAAATACAGATTTCACATAATCTCCACATTCTTTGATTTTCAGCCTTTCAAGCAAAAACACACTAACTATGCATAAATCATTGATTACAGATCTTAGGGGATTAGATCACTCCGATCTCACTCTCTTGTGCATCAACTAATCTACTTAACAAAACAAAGTACATCCTAGACACCCACACTATGATCTGTATGCACTAATGGAAACAATATTTAACCCAGAAATGAGCACATAATGAACAACTCCCAGTGATGATATGAAATTAAAAACTCAAGGATGCAAAACTCAACATGAAGAAATCCTTCTTACTACAGGAAGCTTTACATTTATGCAGCCCATTATTTCCCTCATGGAATCCTTAATAAAACCCACAAAAAGCAGAAACATAGGGCACCGAACAATTTTAGTACTCTCTTCCTTCACCCTTCAAAAATCCAAATCTCACTAAACAACATCCCATTCATCAAACATGTTTTGCCAAATACGATCGTTCTCGAAATCCCTAATGAACTTCATCATTCCCCCGATCACAAACCCCTTGAATCATGGTTCTAAACTATGTTTCTTTAAGAGGTACACAACACAACAAAAATTGCATAACCTCTTCTAAAAAACTATCGTCTTCACCTTCAGGCAGTCATCCTTCCATGCTACTGAACATCACAAGATTGCAACAAATTGACCACAAGATCAAAAAAGAAAACCAAAATACTTAGCTACCTATTCTACCAAAGTCCTTAGTACTTAAGCTCAAACTCTTCTAGCTCTTGATTGACATCCAACCAAGAAAATCCATACAATAACAACACACCACACAATGTTCACCCACAACAAAAGCCATAAAAAGATCAAACATCACCAATCTTAAAAACTCCAACATGTTCATAACCTACAACCATACCAACAACCACAAAAACAAAAAACATTCCCACTCCCCATCACCATCAACTGCCAAAAGCTTGTCACATTAGCTTTTGGCTTTTGGCGATTGATGTTATGACATCATCCAATTAGGTTATCATCCTAAGATTTTTCATCACATTACACTATTACAAAACATGGTTTTTCAAATGGTTCAAGTTGAGTAATTGGTCGTTTTTTTATTAATGGACATGTTCATTTTGATTAGAGGCTTGAAGTATGTATTTTTTGACCAATCAACTTGACTAGAATGATTTTTTTTATCAATGCATTTAGTCAAGTTACACAACCCTAGTCAAAACGGTTAATGAGTTTTAGTCAAATTGAACATAAGAAATCAACATCATTAATCAAAATGACTAATGTTTTTTAGTCAAGTGGGACATCTTATGCTTATTCCATACCTACATACATACCTACCTACCAACCCACCCACCCACCCACCCACCCACCTACCTAAATGCACCACCTACCTACCTATCCACCCACTTATAACCTACTTACATATTAACTACCTACCTACCCATCCACCCATGACCCACCTACCTAGATGTATTACTTACTTACCTATCCACCCACCTATAACCTACCTATATATTAATTACCTACCTACCTACCCACACACCTACTTACATATATGTACTACATACCCACCCACCTACCTACATACATATTTTTTACCCACCCACTTGCCTATTTACTTACCGACCCACCTACTTACCTTTTCACCCACCATCCACCTACCTAGCCACCCACCTATTTCTATAACCTACTTACCTTCATACCTCATAGTTTTGTAGTGAAGTGTTGAAATAAACATGTGAAATAACAAAATTGACAAAGATTGAAAACCTTTTGATGGTGTGGTCCATTGGTTAAGGACTTGGTTTATCATTGGGAAGGTCAAGGGTTCAATTCCTAACATTATAACTTATGTACATGCTTAAGGGGCTAAGGTAGGTAGGGTAGGCTAAGTAAGATATACTAAGTTAAATTAAGTTAGACTTGTGAAGTAGGATAAGGTAGGCTAGGTTAGGCTAGGCTAGACTACCATTTACCTACTTGCTTGCCTTTTTACAACCTACCTACCTACTTACCACAATTTATTTTTTATGGGCAAAAATTCAACTAATCAAATGGTCCATACTCTGCTAGTTAAAAAAACCACCCTAGCCATAACGAACATGTCAAAATCAACTTGTCCAAAATGATTGAGTGGTTTTTCTAATGCCTATTTAAATTGGTATTTTTTTTTATTAAATTTGCTAGTAAAAAAATACCAAGTTTTCTAATAGTGCAAAGAATTACTTGGCATGATTCACCAACCTCCCGCCCAAAGTTCCCAATAATAAACAAGGTAGGGTGAAAATCCTTTAAGGTGTACCACATAAGATGAAAAGGGCCTAATCTTTACCGTAGTCCTTTTATAGCCTATATTTTGATCCCCATAAAAATAATGAATCAAAAGTTGTCAAAAATTTTAGAAAGATTATAGATTATTACAATTCTAGATTCCATCATAATCATCCATAAATGTGTCTTTACATGGTAAAAATAAAATAAAATGGTGATGTTGTAACAAGATTTTTGTACACCTTAAAGAATTTGCACTCGGTAAGGTTTTTTCTGATGTTGTGTGATTACTTTTTTTTTAAAAAAAACCAACAATTTTGGGTTTTTATAATTTCAAAACTAGAAAACTTTTTGTTCCAATTTTTTGAGGAAAAAAATTAAAATCAAAGAATCATTAGTTCTAGTTATTTCAAAAACATCAAAGAATTGGCAATTTATCATGATAGAATTAGTAAAAAATAATGGGTAGAAAGATGATTTTTTGAAAATTTCAAGTTTTTGGCAAACCATATTTTTATACCAAAACATTTTACTTAGCCTATGTAGGAGGTAGGTAGATTGGCCTTGGCAACCTACTTAGGTCTACTTCACCTAGGTAATAGTTAACTTGGCTTATTAACTTGCATAAAATATTTAATTTGACTAAAAACATCATTGGTCATTTTTATCAAGCATTTTATTTTTTGTTGTTCAACTTGATTAAATGTTCAATTTGGTAAATAATCAAATATGTCATTATAATTTTAATTCATATGTCAAAAAATTCACAAGTCATTCAAGTCACAAGGTTTTAATCAAAATGGACATGTTCATTAATTAAGGTGAATAAGGCAATCAAATTCCCAAGATCAAAATAAGGCCAACATTATGCATATTTGAACCACCAAGATCTCAGCAAACCTTCACATAATAGATTTGTGAACTCCTAATACCAAATAAACTAACATTGTGCATTTGTGTGTTCCCTAGATCAAAACATACCCCCAATTTGCATGTTTAAACCCCTAAAGGGTGAAATCATGGTATTTTATACAAAAAAAAGTTGATGAAAAAATATCAAAGTTTAAAAAGAGATAGTTTTTCATGAAAACACAAGAAAGTAGATTCAATTTTTACTTAAATTTCATTTTGAAACCATGGTGTTTTCCATTGGGTTTGTATTAAGTTGAATACAAAATTTGAAAAACTTTGGAATAATAAAAATAGGGAACAAGTACTTTTGAATTTGACTAACCAATATGATGTTCAAGAGTACTTTTTCATTAAAAAATTTAATGAAATAGATTTGTGTGAAGTTATAACAAAAAGATCATTATATATTCAAAGGAAGGAAAATAAATAAATTTTACTTTCTCTTTGGTAGAATATACTTGACACATACTTGAAACAAATGTCACACTGCAAAAAGTAGGCTTCAAAAGTTACTTACATTTAGAAAAGTCTACTTGAAACCTACTTTTACAACGTAATTTTTTAAAATTAATTCATAATAGTGAAGAAATATCTTTTTTTCATCATTTAAGTAAAAATATTAAATGTATAATAATTTTATGATGGGTTTTATATTAGTCCTACTTCTTGTTAGCTTGACAAGTAGATTGCCGAGGTAATTGAATTATATATTTTACCATGCTTTCACCTTAAGACCAAAATAGACCCCTAATATGTATATTTGTGAGCTCCCAACATCAAAATAAACCCCCAATTATGAATACTTGAGCCCCTGAGACCAAAACAAGCCCCTACTATGCATATTGTGACCTTCCAAGATCAAAACAAACATCCATAATGCATGTGTGAACTCAATTAAATTCATTGAGAAATAAAGTTCAAAAAGATAAATACATTAAGTTCAATGAGAATTTCCAATATATTTCATTGAAATTGGAGCATACACATTTTGGATTTTTCATAAGCTAAAAGACTTCCAAGGTGAAAGTACAATTGGGTCGTACCATTAGGAACCACCTCAAGGAATGTTAAGGAACCAAAATTGGCCAAATAGTATTCATGGGCCCTTTCCCTTAAATCTTTTCACAATTACAAAATATTTTATTCTCATGTTTATCCATTGCATTCCAAAGTATATGGCCATAAGTTTTTATTAGAATAAAATAAATGGGAAATAATACAAATTTGTATTCCTAATTGTCATGGCCCCTTCAGGAATCACGCTTTTAAATTTTGAAAATTGATAATTAAATCAAATCTACTCAATTAATTACCAAATTAAAAAATCAAGTAAAATACCATCTAAAGTACTTATGAAAATTATATAAATAAAAATAAAAACCTTTGCTTGTTTCAAAAGTGTTTCTAACCAAAAAGTTTAAGAAAGGTGGCCACCATGACATTCCTGAAACTTTTTCTAAGTACAATGATAAGGAACATCAAAATTCGAAATAATTGTTTCATTATAATCTCAAATTTTATAGGACATGGGTAATGTATTCAAAAAAACAATTTAATGAAAACACTTTTTAAAGTGTTATATTTTTTAAAAGTTTGATGGATCTAATAAAATTTTGTGTGATGTTTTTAGTTGGTCAACCCAATTGTACATCCACCCTCCAACCCTCATAACCAACTTACATTGTGTATTTTTGATCTCCTTGGAATAAAATAAACCCGCATTTTGCATATTTGAATTCCCAAGATCAAACAGACCCCCATTATGCATCTTCATGCCCCAAGACCAAAACAAAACCCATTATTCACATGTGTGAGCTTCTAAAATCGACACAGACCCCTGTAATTCACATTCGGGTGTATATATGTTAAAAGGGGCTAACAATCATCTTGAAAAAAAAATGAAAACTATGAATTTTTTTACATATGTTTTTGTTTTGACATTTTAGAATTATGTTAATCATTCCAAGTTGTGTTAAATGACTAATATGAGCATTGAAGAACTCAAATTAAAAAAATTATTAAACTTAATTTTGGGTTTTGGTTTTAATAATAAAAAATCACTCTTGAACTTGAACAACAATTGTGTCAAAAGTAGTTAATTTTGAAAAGGATTATGGTATTTAGGACTATTTTACGGTAAAAAAATTTAAATGTTTGTATCCTACAACCCATGCTCCAAAAACATTCACAATTAAAAGTTATCAAATTTGAACTTTTTAGAAATTTGAAGTATGTTTCAAAATTTTAAAATTTCAAGACTTTTTTACCATATGTAAATGGGGTGTAATGTACATGACATATATCAAAGAATTTAATTTATCATATGAGAATTTAAAACCTAAAATAGTTAACATATTTTGGTATGATTCAAAATTATGACAAATTTTCAAAAGAAAACAAAAAATGCAAAAACAAATGCACATTTTGAAATTTTCATATTTATTCAACCATGATTAACAAAAAATGTGATATATCAAGGCAACTATTTCTATTTTTAATAACAAGTTGCAAAAGATTTCATTAAAAATTTCCTTCATATGAAAAAATAAAAGATTCACAATCCTTTTATAAAATAATTATCATGTTGGTTCCTTTGAACATACTTGCACCCATTTGTGAACCTCCTAGATCAAAACACATCATCAATATGCATGTGGGAGCCCCAAGAAAAATATAAACCCCCAATTATGCATATTTGATCCCCCAAAGCTAGAATAGACACCCCTTTTTCAATTTTCAAAACCCCCAAGATTAAAAGAGACCCCCATTATTCACATTCACAAGGAATCATGGGTCTTACAACTATCCAAAATTTTTAAGTTTTCATTGAAATAGGACAAAAATCAACTAATATATAACTTACATGGTTTCGGTCAAAAAGGATTAGTTGATTAAAACATTTTTAATGAAATTTGTTTTAGTCATCGCTTCTACAATTCATGGTTTTTCAAAAGGTCCAAGTTGACTAACAAGTCCTTTTTAATTAGTGGACATGCATATTTTGATTAAAGGCCTGATGCTTGATGACATGTGTATTTTTTGATTAATGAACTTGGTTAAAATGACCTATTTGATATTTGTCAAATTGAACATCTAATCAAGTTGGACAAAAAAATGACCACTTTGGTCAAAATGCTCAACGTGTTTTAGTCAATTGGGACATTTATTCAAGTTGGACAAAGCAAATTGACATCCTTAATCAAGATTGACAATGGTGTTCTAGTCAAATGGGACATCCTATGCTACTCAATAGGCAAAGATAGTTACAACTAGGTTAGGCAATAGCCTATGCCTACCTATAAACCAAATTACTTACCTACCTACCATCCTACAAACCTACCTACTTACCTCCCATGACCTACATACCCATTAGATTTTTTACCTAGCCTAAGGAGGTTAGGTTAGGCTAGGCTACCATCTACCTACTTACACAAAAATATTATTTTTGGTAATATCCAAAGAAAGGAAAAAATTTGATTAATCAAATGATCCATTATCCACTAGTCAAAAAGCCCAACATTTTGTTAGTCTAAAAAACTACCCAGTCACATTACACATGTCCAAATTGATAAGATGGTCATTTTTATGCCTGTCCAAATGGGGTCCTTTTTTTATTGGATTTTATAGTAAAAAAACCATGAATTGTAGTAGTAAAGCATTTTGGATAATGACATGTTGCATTAAGTAATTTTTTATTTAATTTCTTTAACATGGATATTATGAAGTCTCAAGTTAATATGACATGAATTAAAGTGCCACATAATCATACACCAATTTTTTAACTTTTTTTAAAAGGTTAGTCTTGAATTGTATTAATTCTTCACAACATGTCATGCACAATATATATTTTAAAGCTTTGTAAGCAAAACGTTTTGACACCATTCATCATCATGATATGTACATATTTGTATACTACATTTGTACACGATATATCAATGTGTAATGCACGTTATATACATTAATGCAAGCATCCATCAAGGTTTCAACCCAACAATTCATGGAAATGCACCAAGGTCTTAACCATCAAATCACTTCAAGACTTTAATAACATAAAAGAAGAAAATTGATAAATTTCAGCATGAAAATATTTAGGACATTCTAACTTTGACATATGTTTTCTTTTTCAAAATTTAATCAAATGCTAGAAATGAAAAAAATGATCTTGAAGGTTAATATTCAATATTGTATTCAAAAAAACAATTATGATTTATAAATAATCAATTTAAAGAGTTTTTTTTTTAAATCAAATAACATGTTATGAATAAATAAAAAATCAAAAGATCTCTTTTTGTTTAAATTGACTTACAATTTGTGTAAATGTGATTCAATTCCAATTCAATGTGAATTAAAAATACCCTTCATTAGGTCTTTAACAATGTTATTTTCATTATGTAAAATATATGTTCATTTTTTGAGGAATTGCAAGTTTTTACTTTCCCCAATATAATTAAGTATATATATTTTTTCTCATTTTTGCAATGTTGCTCAAATGAAATCAACCATAAAATGATTTAAGGTCACATTTGGCTATAGACAAGTTATGCAATTGGAAACTTGTTTAAATCCTTCAATATTATGGTTATTAATGATAACCTATTGTAAAAAAATGATGATATGTGTACCTTTTTAATTTGATAAAATTTGATTTAAGAAAATAAAAGCTTTGTTGATGTTGTTGGCCCCTTAAATTGGTAAAAATTGGCCATACAAGAAGAAACATTAATTAAGTAGTCAATATAGCCATTTAATTCTCAAGACCATATTTGTTTAGCAACATTAATCATTTACTGATGAATAAAAAAATCAAAAATATTCTAATAATTCTAACCTTAAACCAATAAATAGTTCCAACATTAAATTTATTTAAAAAGTTTTGAATAATATTTGAGATTATTATAAACCTTATCCAACAATTTTGAAATTTTTAAAATAAATATTAATGTTGCAACTAAGTGTTTTTTGTTGTGAATGTCCACCATTTTGTGAACATAAAAAAGAGCCATCAACATCAACAAAGGATTTTTAATTTTTAAAACCCAATATATATATATATAATTTTACAATGGGTTGTAGGACCTATAGCCATAAAAGGATTAAATACCAATTTTATATTTCCATGTACATGGTCTATAACCAAAATGTGGCTAAATCTTCTTGTGGATGATTTAATCAACACCACAAAATTGAAAACATAAACAAATTATAAAACATTGTTGAAGTCACTATTATGATCACCATTTTAATTCATTCATATATTTGATTTTTAAAAGTATGTATATAATGACAAAATTTTTAATAATTTAATATAAATAATTTAACATGGATTTGTTTCTCATACACTAAAAGGAAAAATATTGGGAATTATTCTTGGGGTTTTTGGTGTGGCATCATGAACATTCGTAATACAAAACTTGTTTATGATGCCTAAAAAAAACTAGATGAAAAACACATATTTTAATTTACATGAATGTACAAAAATTTAATATATTAAAAATTTGTAATTTAGAGGTTTACATGCATTCTGAAATTTGCATGCATGAATGTTTTGATTTAATCACTAACCCATTCAATTATAAATGTGAGAGTTGCCAAATTTTTATACATCCATCTTCATGAATTGTGATAAGTGCAAAATGCAACTTGTGAATAATAGATTTAATGCATTCAAAATGAATGATTTCAACTCATTTACAAATGTTAATAATATAATAAATGTGAAAAAAATCATTAAACCATTCAAGTATAATTGCAAAACATCAAGTTACAATTCAATATGTCATAGCAAATGCAAGATGCAACATGTGAGTATTAATTTTAACATATTAAAAGTGAATGGTTCAATTCATGTACTATTTTGACAGTTGAAGAAATGTCAAAAAACCATGAACCCATTACAATGCATTATGTAAATAAAGTTAAAGGCTACTTCAATTTTCATGTCAACAATTTGAAATTATTTTTTAAAAAAAAAGGTTCAAATTATACTCATAAATGAACAATTTAATGAATGTCAAAACTATATATAAATAATATTGACCATTAACTAGTGCAACAAGCCACTTGTAAACTTAAGATGGCCAAATGTGACTGAAATGTAATCAAATTAAAAAGTAATCACAATGTGTGGGGGTTGAAGAAGACAAGATTTTTTCTTATGATTTACTGGGTTACAAGACCAAAACAAACCCCCAATTATACATATTTGAACACCAAGACCAAACTAGACCCCCCATTGTGCATCTTTGAGGCCCTGAGACCAAATTGGACCCCCATTATTCACAATTGTGAGCTTCCAAGACCAAAAACAACCCACATTATGCATAGTAGAACCCCCAAGATTAAAACAAATGGGCCACATTATGCATATTTGAGCCCCAAGGTCAAAATAGACATCCACTATGCATCTTTGGGGCCCTAAGACCAAAGCAAACCCCTATTATTCACATTTGAGAGGTTCTGAAAGCAAAATAGACCTACATCACGTTTATTTTAACCCCCAAGATCAAAATAGACCTTCAATTATGCATGTTCAAACCTCCAAGGCCAAAACCAACCCCTATTATTCAAATTTGTAAGCTTCCAAGGACACACCCCCATTATACACATTTGTGAGCTCCCAAGACCAAAATAGACCCCCAATGTGTATATTTGAACCCCTAAGATGAAAAAAATTTGCATTATGTGCATTTATGAGTTCCCAAGACCAATACATACCACCATTATGCATATTTGTGAACACATACATCAAATTGACCCTAATTGACCCTATCTGTGAGCTCTAAAGGTCAAAACATACTTATGCACATTTGTGAAGTCCAAAATCAAGGACTCCAAATTTTGAAGCAGTCCAAAAAAAAAGGATCACAAGTCATAAATGGGTAAAAAAAAAAGACACGAATCACATTTGACCTAATTAAATAAAAAACTTGTATTTTTTGTTTTTCATCCCCTCATCATTCATTTCATGGATGTGAAATCAAAAGAAGGGTTTATGGTACCATGGAATTTTCCAAGTTTTTGAAACTTTTATGTGAACTCATGACATGGATGATGGAGGCAAACAAAGGTCCAATATATGAATGTGACTATGATAGAATTAGAACTAATAACATGGTATGAAACAACACTTTCTTTGAATTGCTTAACATTGAACCTCTCGTCCTCAGGTTCAATGTTAATTTATTAACTAGCAACATTGCTTGTAATATTTGTAGTTTTTTCATGGTTTGTGGGACATGTTTGAAATTTTTAGGTTGAAATCTTTCCACTTAATGCACGAGTTTGGTGACAAATGTGTGACAAGCATTTGCTACAAAGAAGTTTCACAAAATCTCAAAAAAGTAGATGGTTGGGTTCAAAGGGGGTTTGGATTTGAAAGTATGAAAAAACTTTATGATGTAGGTTATGACACAAGGTCAAGCAAGGTGTCATGAAGGATTTTGCACTTTCAAATGGGGACAAGCCCTATACCTTGTAATCATCAAAGTTTGACCCGAATGATGAGCTAAAGTCCATATCCAAAGAGTCTGAAAACTTGGTAGGGGTGCACATAAGAGGCAAAAATGTAGGTTTCAAACCTTAGACTATAAAACATTAAAACGTTTCCTTTGTTGTTTGAAATTTTTTGATTCCTCCAAGTTGTTACAAGATTTTTTTCATTTTATAAATAACCTTCTTGCTCTTTTGGGGTTCTATTGGGTGAAAACAAGGTCAAAGGAGTTAGGGGCACCAAGGTAAAGGTCCTTTTCAAAGGATTGCACATGACACATGTCATTTTTGTGTTGGTTTATATAATTTAGTATTTTGGATACTCAGTTTAACATTGCATGTTAGATATAAATTTTTTTGACTAAAAAATTATTTTATATCATATATCTTATGCATTCATGCCCTTAATCACATAAATATGAACAACTTTTGTTAAGGCCACATTTTCAAAATCCACAATTTTCAAGGTCAAAAACATGTTTGAACCAAATGTGTTCAAATTGGTTATTAAAAAAATCATTAATTCAAGTCCTTCGGCCCTTCAAATTATCAATGTTAAAATCCTCTCCAATTTTTAAAAGGAATGGTGCACATTTGGTTAAAAAAAGGACATTAGTAAAAATAAAAATTATCCATTTTTGAGGTTTGAATGTTTTGAACATGCAAAAACATTTTTGATTTGTGTTAATCTTTGAACATTTAAACTTTGCAATTGATGAAAAATATTCTTAAAAAGTTTATGACAATCCAAACTATTATGCTTACATTATGATTTTTTTAACATACAAAAATGTAGTTTTAATGAGTATCCACTCATTTGGGTGGCTCCTTTGACTATGTTTTTATCCTATTTTGATATTCAAATTTTACAAATGTGCATAATGAGGGTTTGTTTTGGTCTTGGTAGCTTAAATGGCTTTGGTGTTAAATGCTATGTGAAGGTATATTTTTGTTTTGGTAGTTCAAATATGCACAATGCCGATTTGTTTTGATATTGAAAATTCACACATCTATAAAATGGGTCAATTTTGGTCAAGTTGGAAGTTCAAACTTGCACAATATAAAACTTTAAAAATATAAAATCCAGTTCATAAATGTGTAAAAGTGGGGTTTGTTTTGGTCTTGGGTGTTCACAAGTGCATAATGGGTTCATCTATTTTTTGATATTAGCAACTTCACAAATGCTAGGGGGCGAAAGCATGGTAAAGTAAATTAAAGAATTACTTTGTAGTATAAATGGAAAGTGGCCATCAAGTAGGCCTCGGTATATTGAATTTTAAATTATTATTTACTTTAATGTTTAATGATATGAAGTTCTTTAACTTTGTTATAACTATTATTAAAAACCATATGTTTAAAGTGGGTTTGTCATATATTCATCAAAATCAAGTGGATGTCACAACCTACAAAATAAATTAAAATTCAAGCACATGTAAATTAAATATTGGATCTGTTTTATTTTTAAGTCAATGACATGCTAAATATACTAGTGGATTTTGAAATTTTTCATAGTAGAATCAAAATATATTTAACATCTAATGTAGAAGTAGGAATGAATACAATATTAACATGTTAGTTCCATTTCTACTTATTACTTGCTTTTGTTGTATTAAAGTTTTTCAAATTTTGTATTCAACTCATAAAAACTCAATGGAAGCATGGAGGCTTCCATTAAAAGATTTTTTTAAAAAATTGAACCTTATGTTTACATTGAAAAACTACCATATTTAAAATTTGGATTTGGGCGGACATACTTTTTGGTCCATTTTACCATGCATGGACCCTAGGGGTCTATTTAAGTCTTGGTCACTCAATTGGTTTTCATTTTGGATGTTAAATGTGATAGTTTGTTTTGATCTTAGGAGTTCAAATATGCATAATGTGAGGTTATTTTGATCCTACAAGTTCACAAATGTGAAAAATGGGTCTTGGGGTTCAAAGATGTATAATGATGCATTCCCAGCTCCTTAAAGGACCCAAATGTGGGTCCGAATGGAACACAACGGAAGAGGGAGGAGTCGAGGCACACTCCCTAGCTCACAACACTTTGAGGGGTAGAGGGGCGTGTTGGAGCTCCGAGATGGGACTAAGAAGAGTTGAGAAGTTTCACTCACTCACACGGTCCTGCACATAACCCACACAAGGTGGTTAGTGCATAGTTGGAGCACCCTTGGTGCTAGGACGAGCCACAAGCAACACGGACACACAAGACTCACCACGGCCCGGACTTGGGGGAAGCCACCACCTTCCCCCTTATAGTATACTGTGCAGCTCTCCACGGAGGCTACATCCAAATGGCTCTTTTTTTCGGGACTCCCGAGTGGGAGTCCCGAAATCTCGCTAGCTGGGACTCCCGTGACTTTGGAGCCCCATAACTTTGTGAGCAAACCTCCGATTGAGGTGCGATCTGAAGCAAAGTTGTAGCTCTCATTGAGAGCTTTCCAACGATATTTGGCACGCCCCCTGCAGCTAAGTAAATCGGGTTGATTCCCGACTTTTTGTGGTCGGGAGTCAAATTGGCAATTTGACTCCCGGTCCTTCTTTTGGCCATAACTTATGTTTCAGATGTCCAAATGAGCAATTGTGAGCTCACTTTAGACATCTACGTTCCAAGAGCTTTCCAATGATATAAAAAACGTCACAAGCCATTGAGTTTTGACCCCTGTGATTGCTCTCTGAAGTTTTGGGACTCCATCGGGACTCCATCTCCTAAAGTGGGAGTTGCCTTGGGAGTGTGAGGGTTCACTCCCTCATATTCCTTCACACTTTCTAACACTCCCAGGAGTATGTGATGTGACTCCTCAGCTTCCTCTTGGCCCGCAACCTTGCAATGCCTTTGCCTTGACTCCCAGGCTTCCTTCCTCTTGGCCCGCAACCTTGCAATGCCTTTGCCTTGACTCCCAGGCTTCCTTCCTCTTGGCCCGCAACCTTGCAACCCCTTTGCCTTGGTCGCAAGCCCAAAGCTAGGGTTGCAACATATAATGGGGTTTGTTTTGGTCTTGGGGGCTCTTGGAGATGCATAATGGGGGTTTGTATTGGTCTTGGAGATTCTTGAAAATGCATAACGAGGGTCTATTTTGGCCTTGGGAATTTAGATATGCATAATCAAGGGCTTGTTTTGATCTTGGGGGTTGAACTATGCATAATTTGGGTTTGTTTTTGTTTTGGAAGGTCATAAATGTGGGTGATTGGGATCTATTTTGACCTTGGAAGCTCACAAATGTGAGTAATGGGGGTTTGTTTTGGCCTTGGGGACTCAAATATGCATAACTAGGGGTCTATTTTGATCTTGGGGGTTCAAATATGCATAATGCAAACCTATTTTGATTTTGGGGGTTCAAATACATGCATAACTAGGGGATTATTTTGGTCTTGGGGGATCAAATATGCATACTATGCATCTATTTTGATTTTGGGGGCTCAAATCCATGCATAATGAGGGCATGTTTTGATCTTGGGAGTTCACACATGCAAAATGGTCATGGAAACATATTGCATGCTTTTGTAGGAAAATGAATTAGGACAACCCCCCCTTACACCAATAGAAATAAATGAAGACTTCACAAAGGACAAAAGGGCACTAAAGTTTTAGGTGCACAATTGACACATGTGTTTTCCTTGCATCATTGATATGGAGGTGAAAGTACATTATGGGGGGGGGGGCAAAATTGTTGTTGCATTGTACTATTTTTTAAGGTACCCATGTTTGAACTTCAACCATGTCATTATTAAGAAGGACTCTCACAGTGTTTTTGCATATTATGGTAGGTCAAAACACTAAAAAATTAAATGCAAATATATTATGTGATGTTAGAATATATTTGTGCAAACAAATGTACGTCACAACATATCAAAAATTGTAAATATATTATAAAAAATTGAAATAATTTTAAATATTTATGAAATTTGTAATATTTATTAAACATTATGATTCCATATGATTGGAATAATTTTGTGAGCCATGTAAAGAATTTGATAATTATCATGGTGACATGTGATGAATGGATGTAAATTAAATTGGTGACACATGGCTACACAAATTGATTGCCAATTGTAGTCAAGTCTATTGAGATAATAATCAAATTGATGAATTAGGTTGTGGCTTATATGACTAGATTTGGTCAAAAATGTGGTGTGACATAGACTTAGACTAGTAAATTAAACCATGATAAAAAAAACTAATTATGGTCAAAACCACTTATTTATTAAACAATAAAAAAAAAATTATCATATTTATCCCAATAATGAACAAACCATATGTTGACATGTGGCGACTATGATGGTCTATGGTTGTCGCAACCCCACTTTGGCCAAGTGTGGGGGTGAAGCCCAACACTTGGAAAAGTTGGAGGTTTGGAGTCCTCCGGGATTCCCGAATGTTCAGAGCTCGACAACAAGGACCAAAACACCTCGCATTGGGGTGTTCTTGATGTCATTGGAAAGGTCTTGAAACGTAGATATTGAAAATGGCCTCGCATTGGTAATTCGGACATCTGCAGCCCAAGTTATGGGCAAAAGAAGGGCCGGGAGTCAAACTGCCAATTTAACTTCCGACCACTAAAAGTCGGGAATCGACCTCTTCTTGACGTCACCTTGAAGAGTGCGACACGGAGTTGAAAAGCTCTCGACGAGAGCTACAACATTGATTCAAGACTCGTCTCGATCCGAGTTTGGGGCGAGGAGTTATGGCCGTTCAAAGTTCCGGGAGTCCAACCGAGACATTTTCGGGACTCCATTTCGGGAGTCCCAACAAAATGTGCCATTCGGATGTAGCCTCCGCGACCAGCCGCAGAGAATACTATATGGGGGAAGGTGATGGCTTCCCTCGAGTTCGGGCCGTGGTGAGTCTTGTGTGTCCAAGTGCCCGTGGCAAGTCCCAACACCCAAGGGTGTCCCGAATGCTAAACTAACCCGATTTGGTTGGTTTTTGGATGCAGATTCACACGAGC
>Ga0116231_10000705_pt1 | contig 61894 bp, 43 predicted proteins | sample S1TSphgellanicum_2_FD_89695 | JGI IMG/M metagenome (GOLD analysis project Ga0116231, IMG submission 89695) | Host-associated microbial communities from peat moss isolated from Minnesota, USA - S1T2_Fd - Sphagnum magellanicum MG | ecosystem: Host-associated > Plants > Peat moss > Unclassified...
GTCTTCATTCTCACCTTCCACATAGTCCCAAAATCCTTTTCCCATAAGGAAATTGGTCATCCTGAACTTCCAAGCATGGAAGTTGTTCTTGTCAAGCTTCTCACTAACAATTTGATTGATGCCATCTGACATCTTGTCCGAATAGCACACGAACGCCTGTTGACTCAAAACAGAGGTCGAGATGATGCAGAAACGCAGTTTTTCAGCCCCAAAATTCCGTCCAAAAGATTGTATACAATCCCTATAACTTCGTCTTGGCGGAGATAGCTCCTCGATCCGATGTCGTTTGCCGGTGCCTCCCGAAGAGCTCCGACACGGTGTAGTGGCGAACACGAAGGGGGAAGAGATGATGACCTCTTGCTGTCATATCGCCTCCTTTGCTTCTTGTGCTTGCTGCTCAGCCCTTAGCCTATACCAGGCTCTGATACCATGAAAAGATAGTGGGGGAGAGAGCTTGAGCTCTTGCAAACACCCATGCCCCCAGACGACAACAAGTCCTCCAAAAAAAACAGTGGTAAAGATCCGTCGCGCATGCGTCAGTTGATGTGAACGTAGAACGGTCACTAAGCGCACCAGTCAATGTAGAACGGTCATTGAGGCACATCATGAATGTTAGCTCTAGTTGAGCTTGACATCTCAACACCCTGAATGTGCATGGTACTGCCATAATGATCAACATAGAGCTTGCCTAGTATCAAGTTGTTTATTGGTGTTGTCATCTGCCACATGCATACAAGAGCTTCAAAATTATGGAAGAACAATAAAGGTCATATATTGGGCTTGTTATATGACCAATCCATATCAAGGAAATGTCACAAACACTTTGTGATGACAAGGTTATCCTCCATAAAGAACAGGGAAGGAGGTCAAAGAGGGTCACAATTACAAAATACCTTGCTCCACTGAAAGATTTCACCATCATCAAATTGAAGTGTAATGGTGCCCATAGGGTCAAGCTGGATAGAGTGGCCCTGGAATTTGCTTTTCAAATTGCTGTCTCCCCAACAGTTCCACCCTCAGCCTTCACAATGGCAGGCAAGAGTCATTGAATGATCACTGACCTTCCTTGTCAGTCCATCCAGGCCAAGGTCAGCTTACTTGCAATAAATCCAGAGTCCCTTAAGCTTAGTGAAGCATGTCCTTGCAATCTACAAAGTCTCTTCTTGAACAAATTTGGAGAAACTGCTGATCACAGCATTTACTTTTGCAAAAGTTTCCTGGTCTAAAAGCACAAGAGCTGAGACATGAGACTGACCTTTTCTGAAATGAAACGAACACCCTTGTCAGGAAAATCTGCCTCGTAAGTCTCACCAAGCAGTGGATTGAAAGGTTTACAGCTATGACCCTCTGTTGAGGAGTACACTGAGACAACAAATGCTCCTATGCACAAAATCCTCATAAGACAATCCCCCCTGTACACAAAGGTACTCAAAATTGAGTCCCAAACTCATGGTGCTACTGTTGAGAATACTCAAACCTGCTGCACAGCAACTGGCCAACTGTGATGAACAGCATTGGCCAACTACCAACATGGCCAACTCTGTTTTTAGGATAGAATGGGGCCCACATGAAAATCCTTGCAAATTTGCACAAAATATCTGCATGGGCAGAGTGGACAGTGGACAGTGCAACCCACTCCTTGGCAGTCATTGCTCAACAGGCTTTCCTCATTCCACTTTCCAACATGTTTTTTGGGAGAATGCAACAATTACTGAATAGTGAACTTTTCAATGGGGTTGAAGTATGCATGACCCTTGTTCCATACTCGCATGCATGATGAAGGAGGTAGGAATAATCAACATCCTCAGGACACCTCTGCAAGGATGAAATTGGCTCATTGAAGTACACAGGCTGCTGAGATCCTTGCCAATATTGTCCTTGATCATTGACCACAAACTCACACTGTTCTCCTTCTCCTTGGGTTGTGGCAAAGACTTCTTCCAATGGACTTCTGGATAATTCAATCCAATTAACTCCATATTGACTTCACTGACTGATGTCTGTTTCCAGATGGATCCAAAACTTTTAAGTGGGTCTTTTGTGTCAAAAAATGCATCTTCATCATCACTCTCAGCATCACCACTTCGTCCATTGTCAGTGTCATAATCTGTTTTAGTATCACTTCCATCTGCAGCACAATAAAGTAAAGTCTCAAGTAAGCTCAAATTCTGCATAACATTCTCTACAGAAATAAACTCAATGCCAGTCCAAATCACCATAGCAACATATCAGAAGAGATGCACGAATCCTGGAGAAGCTGCACTAATGACATCACTATGTGTGTAACCTAATTTTGAGAGCTTCAACTTGCTTAATATTGATCACTTTCTGGTTTCAATATAGGTTGAAAGTGCCACCCTGGAATACCTCAAAATTAGAAGGCAGAAGAGTGCAAGATAGAAAGCCATTAGTAATAAGACGTGATTCAGAAATTGCATGCAGTGAAATTGAATGCAATGCAGGGTTTTACAGCACAACTTCCAACCTTCTCATCTCCAAGCCAAAACCCAATTTGATGTGACCTTTCCACCTCTGATGCAAGTCCATTAAACATTGATCTGAGGATATTGTCACAATATCAGGCAGATGTCATTCTGCAAATTGACCTTGCACATCTGAATAGCTTCCAACTAATCGAGCAGCAACCTTGCTACAACCCTTAACTGAGGAGTAGGAGTGCCCTGATTTTGACTAGTACTTGCTTAGGCTATGAATCCTAACTTTGCAGGTTGCACTTTGAATTCCAACATGGACCAAAAAGCATCATCAATCTCACAATTTCCTCATACTCATAGTAGACAGTTCACCTTATTCAGATCTCATAAACTTGAAGACATAGGATAAGTACTGACGGACTACATATAGAAAAGATTTGGTTGCCCTATAAATAGTTTTCTGGAGCACCAAAAACTCTCATAAAAGATTTGATTAGTCATGAAGTGAGGGAGGAAACCCAGATGTCCGTCACTGCACTGTCCATCAACTGACAGTGGATGTCTTGCAACTTTTTCATTGTAGGCAAACTTGCATTAGTCTCTTCTCCTAATTCCTTTTAAATTTGCAGCTCACTCCAAAAGGATTCAACCATACCCGCCCTGCATTTCAATCCATGTGAGGGTTGCATCTAAAGAATTTGCTTGTCTTACAGCCCTGGATAACTGCAGCCCATTTCCAGCACAAAAGAGATCACTAGACTTGACTGGCAAAATGGAGTGGTGTTCAACAAGCAGTGTTTTCCAGATCTCTGTTCTTGAAACCTGCATGTTCTTTTCATCAAGGCAGGCAGGCACATTTGGACATACCGCAATGTGGGCTCCATATATATTTCTGTTCCAGACTCCAAATTTATCCATATGAAACTCCATATTTATCCACTTGTAACCCTTATTTATCCATGCTGATGATGCATTTCACTTCCTCCTGAAAGATCTTTCACACTATGCCCACCATGCCAATCATACCAGTCTTCTAATGCACTGCAAGATCCGATAGAGATGCTGTTCCTGCATCAAGTTTCACATATGGCCTCATGTTGCCAGAATGGTTCGTTGCTTGCTGTTTCTATGTTGTCTCACTTAGCCAGCTCGCACCAGTGCATCACCCCCTCTTGAGATCACATATATCGCGCTGCACTTGTGAAGCCAAGCAGTGCGTTCTGGGTTCTCCTTGTTGCAGAAAAGATGTGTTCGAACACCATTTTGCCCTTCCGTGTAATAAACAAATGGCAGTTGCAGACTAAGGAAGCTGTCCGGTGGTAGTACCACTTCAGAACCACTGTGGAACTCCATACCATCCTTTGCCTGCTTTGATGCACTCGGAATATGAGATTCACCCACAGTATAACAGAACTTCCTAACAGCATTAAAAACCTAAATTTTTTGCATCCAACCATCATTGAAACAGGCATTTAGATCATAAAGTTGGTGAGGGATACAGAGATGGAGCAGGTAAAAATGTTGGCAAACTTGAAATTCTACCACAGCACGAGATGCAAGGACCAAGAGAAATGGTGGTGTGACGTTTACAAGAACACAGTTCAGCTAATCTGATGAAATATCTTCATCAAAAGTGAGGACTTCTCCATACTTCTGATTTAAATCAACCTGATTTCACAAGACTATCTCTACAAACATAGGCTGCAGAGGATGAGCAATGCAGTTTTACATACCAAAAAGATCCGTTGAAGCTGTGAAACACAACCTGCAAAAACTACCCCATCCTGCTTACTGTCTGAATCCCGACAATAAGGACAGTTCATATAAATGGGGAGATTCAGTCCCAGCAGTGTATGCCCATCACTGGAGTCTTCCGATACACGCATGAATGTGAGACCCTTTGTAGCCTTTTGTTCAACTTGTTTGCTCATGTCGAAAGTTTTCCCATAGAACCCAGCTGAAGCATCTTGGCCTGCACTTGCTGTAGAATGTTCTTTTGATGGACCGGCCCAGTGGTCTTGTTTAGTCTGCTTTGGCAACACATCATAATTTCCTCTTACAGAATGTTGCACATTGGAAGGTAGTTGGGCATAGGATTGACCCAGACTTTGGAGGTGGTCAAAAGAAAGGAGGAACCAGTGGCCATGAGGATATTCATGCTCCAAGCCCACATTTAAGTTTCACCGAACACACACATACTCTCCAAGTTTGACAAATTAAACTAAGAAATCAGTTAATTTCCACCAACAAATTTACCAACAAATCTCTTTGATAAGTGAAAGGTGATGACTCAAAAGGTGTAAGAACTCTAATACAAGGCAACAACTTTTTCTCAGTGCCAAGATCAGGAGTTAAAAGACCTGGTCGCTTGTTGAATGGAATCCTGCAGTTGCGACAGATTGTGATCTATATACTATACAAAGGAAAATGTCTTCAGAACTTCCTGATCACCATTCCATGGACTTGTGCATTTGACATCTCAGAGCAACTGTCACAAAAAATCGAGGTGATTCTATTTCTTTACCTAACCTTCTCTCTGATCTATGAATCTCTTTCATACACAACAATTGACCATCTACCTTTGTCCTAGGGAACACACAACCCAAGTGTTGTAGGTAATGCAACTTGCAGAGATGCACAAAACAGCTCTGTCTAACAACTCATATTAACATCTGACCTCCTACCCTCTTTCCATATGCAGCAAATTTGATGCCAATACATGTTACACTATTGGTCAGAGAAAGCAAATGCTGGCATGGGAATTTCAAAAGCCACCATGTATTGATGTTCTTCGTGCGCTTACAATGTCTCACAAAATTTCTCTTCCTGATATTTCTCAGCTAGAAATTTAATGTTGCCCATCCACACTTGCACATTGACTACAATATTATGAGCATACCTACTAGTACATAGCCACCTTCACACTGAGGAAGATCTTTATCTCTCTAGTTTCAAGTAGGATGAAAGCATGTTTGGATTCAAAATGAAAGTATCTTAGAAAAAGCTTTGAAGTTTCATAATTTGGACCAGCTACCTCACTAGAGATACTTGGATCACTAGCTACCAAATTTTCTTCAATAGAGATGTTTGGGCAACCGAGGCTTACAAAGAGCTTGCAATGGAGTTTTCCTAGGCATAGTAAGACCAAAGTTTTCGGACATGTCAAGGGTAGCAGGGTCTTGACCAGGAGGCAGCGCGAATTCAAAGCTCTGCATAAGCCGAGCCAAACCGATTTGCACGAACAGAATCCCCAGCGGCATGCCGACGCATTGCCGCCTGCCGGCACCGAAAGGAATCAATTGGAAATGGGTTCCAGTGACGGTGATCTCGGGGTCCTTGATGAACCTCTCGGGATCGTATTCCAGAGGTTTCTCCCACCAGTTAGGGTCTCGCTGGATGGCGTAGATGTTGATTATCAGCTGCGTGTTGACCGGTAGATCGAATCCTGCCACGGTTGTGTCCTGCAGGGATTTGTGCGGAATATTGAGAGGGGCTGGTGGGTACAAGCGCAGCGTCTCCTTCACCACCGCGTTCAAGTATGGCAGATTGGGTATGTCCGTCTCGTTTACAACTCTCTCCCTTCCCACTACTCTGTCCAGTTCCGCATGTAGCTTTTCTGCATACTCCGGGTGATGGATCATCTCTGCTATTGCCCATTCTACTGTGTTTGATGACGTCTCTGTTCCGGCAACAAGCATGTCCTAGAATCGCATTTATAGCGAAAAAAAGACAAACAACAAACTTAGTACACAGAGGAGCATTATTATAAGACTTCAATGGTTTCATCGCCACGAGTACTTCCAGCTGATAGTATAGCTCTGGGAGCAGATCTTATCAAGGTCCTAGAATTGCAAAAAAATTGACTATACTGCCAGCAAGCTTTGGGAAGCTCTGGAGATCCTGGAGCTGCATGTTTGAAATGAGGATGTGTATGTTGCACCTGGATCAAAGCTTTGATTGTAGTGTCAGACAGACGACCGGTTCCATCTTCTGTAGGTTGTCGCAACAAAATATCTACAAAGTCGTCGCGATGCTGCTCAGGAGACTTGCTATCGGCAGCAGCTTGAGGCGCAGCATTCATGCTCTTTCCATTCTTCTTGAAGTCCAGAAACTCCTGAAGCATGTTGTCAACATCTGCCTTCACCTTCTTCATGTACCTTTTGAAACCTGTTACGGTGGTCACCCACTTCAGCCATGGAATATAATCGCCGATTTTTATCGTTCCTGCTACTGAGAGAAATTTGAAGATCAACTCCTTGAACTTGAAAGCCTCCTGTTGCGCTGATGTGTTGACCCCAAAGAACCTGCAGGAACAATTCACTCACACATGATCATCCCACAGCAGCTAATATCTCTTTCTCGACAAAATCTGACCGCAAATCCCAAACTCAGAAGTGCAAAGTGAGAAACTTCAGAGCTTGATGATGGCAGAGAGAGCGGGTTCGACTACGATCTAGTATGCCACCAATTTCTTCACAGCACCCCAGTGTACTTCGATGATCGATCAGGAACAAGAAGAACGTCCTAGAAAACAGCTCAATATATATAGTGTTGGATTTTCGTACCTTTTGTTGAACAACATGCGAGTGACATTGTTGAAAGCGAAATGATTAATCTTCACTGCTAGATCCACGACCGGCTTGCCTTCGTCGACATCATCCATAATGGATTTCACCATTCGGTTGAACTCCTCCGTTCGGGGAGGACGGAACGACTCCAAGCGTTTGGCGGTGAAAAACTCGATGGTGCAGATCTTGCGCAAATGGCGCCAGTAAGGACCGTACGGAGCCCACACGATGTTGGCGACGTTCTCGGAGAAGATGTCAGAACCTGGCGGCGCCGGTCGTCCAGCCCAAATTTTGTCTTGCACCTTGACGAACTCTTGAGCAGCTTCGGGTGTGGAGGCAACGACGACACCTTGGGTACCCAATTTGAGGTACATAATGGGACCATATTTCTGAGCCATGTGCGACAGGCTGATATGCGGCTTGTCGCCGAATTGATGCATGTTGCCGATGATGGGCAAAGGTTTGGGACCAGGCGGAAGCTTGAGCTTACGTCGTCCAGCTTTCCCAGCTACGGCAGAAAACAACTTCACAAACAATACTAGAGTAAAAATGTCCACAAGACCCGCGACGAGCAGGTACTCCCGATTACACCACCATGCCGTAAGTGATGATCTGCTTCGATCCGCAACAGTACTACTGTCCATTTTGTATGAATCCTCAAGCTCACGAGCTCCGCTCCTGTATCAACTCAGAATTCAATCTCCGAGAACAGCTGGTTGATGGACTAGTGAGCTTCAAGATGAGTCAAATCAAATCAAATCTCTCTACAGATCAACTCCTCATTTCCAGTTAGAACTCTTGAGTCTCGATCCTGTCTTGGATAACCCGCGAGTCGGCGCAGATGCAAGACTAGTCCAGACTGCTACTCATATATACTGCAATTTGCATTTATCTAGAACTAGACCATCAACAGAAGATCATGATATGGTCCGTCACGTACGACCATTGCATAGCACGTGTTCGTTCCTTTCCTAATTCCTTTCTTCGTCAGCTTATCAGGGTTTATACAAGTTACAACACACATTTGTGCAGTAGACGCTCCACCTGCAGCAACCAGACCCAAAACTGAGTGGCGACTAGCTGCTGATTACCCGTTGCTGACATAAGATCGTACTCCAAGGTCGTCGGGTCGACCTCGAATTCTCAGACTACTGCAATTGACAAAAGAAAAAAGATAAAAATTCTCCAAAGCTGGTCATCGACCGAGATCTTTGCCTACTAGGCAATTCATCGACAAAAACTCTCTCTTCAGGTCGAGCTCTACTAAAAAAATCTCTGAAGGTCGTGAACACTCATCCTCGATCTCTGCCGACTTCAACCGAAAATTTTCTCGGAATGTAGTAGACGATCGTTCAGTCTGACCTGACCTTGACTATCAAACATGAGTCTGCGAGGAAGAAGGTCCAGTCTGACAATGGGCTACCCACCTTACCCCTTGCAGAGTCAGGCAGGTACCAGCAGCACTGATGCAACCTCGGTTCCTATTATCATACATGTTTGGAACCTTTCTTCTTTTATTGTTGCTTAATGAAAGCTAGCTGGTCTCGAGAGAAGAAAAAATATTCAATATTAGAAATGAAATAAGTATGTCTACAAATTATGATGTGAATATGCCAAGTTTTATTATGTATGTATGGATGTGAAACAACAAAGGAAGGCATTGAGGAAATTATAAGGATTATTGAGTTTAAATGATGGTTTTTTTTGTTTATTAGAATGTTAAGTTCAGCATAATGTTATATTTTTAATCTGATCTATGTGATAAATAAGTGAGAACTATAAATATCTACAATTATTCTAGCTTGTTCATTTTAAAAATTGTAACAAGTTCTAATGTTAATTCATGTTGTTAGGAAGTGAAATGCCTCTGATATCTAACATAACATTTAATGCTAATTTAGACAGAATCTCTTAAGATCAATCATGGTTGCACAAATGATAAGTTTGTTGTCTTTATCAAAGATTTCAATTGTGTTTAACTTTTCTACATTATTATTTTTATTAATAATTCTTAGTTTTTTGGATGTGATTGGTTGAAGTAATAAAAATGTTGTAGTTTAAAAAAAAAATTAATAGCTATATATATATATATATGTTTCAATTTTCATGCTAGGTCAAGTCTATGCATTTTCGGTTCCAATATTTAATCCATTGTTATATCTTCTTTCTTATATTCATTCATGAATTTTGAATGTCAAAACAATAAAAAACAATGATTCAACAAGTATTGGCAAATGAGACTTTGTTATAATTTCCATTTGATCCCAACCAACAAGATCCTGTAATTTTTACAAATATTGCAAATGCTACTTTTGTTTGCAAGTTGAATAAAATACTTTGATAGTTTGATCCTTGATTAAAGGCACCTTATTCAATTTGTTTTATGTTTATGACAAGATAGTCATGTTTTTCACATTGGTCATAAGTGTTTTCACTAATATCATATTCCTACATAAATGATTGTTAGCAATTAATGTTTATTTTTAAGAATTTCAATGTGATATGTACATAGGGATCATGATTTTTTTTCACTTTTATTTTTCAAAAGCTTGCCCTTTTTTTCATTTTTAGCACTTGTTTTTGAATTTACACCAAAAAAGAAAACATTCCATTTTTTGGGGTCACAATGCAAAAAATTGTTACAAATAAAAAACCTAATAGCCATAAGTGATTACTAATTAGTATTGAGAACTTTCCATTTTCAAAAAATGTACATTCATTAATGTTTACTTTAAACAACAATTGACATATTGTTTGGTGATTTTTGAGATTACATTAAACATCAAAACATAATAAGAATGCTAACCTTGTCCATTGAATTTGTTTTTATTTTTGATAATTTCCTTGTCAATGCCATAGAGATTTAATTGGTTGGATGATATTTTAAGTTGTGACCTGATTCAAAACTTGTAGAAAACAAAGACAACATTCAACTACAAAAATCTCACAAGCTGTGATTTATGTAATTATGATGAGTTGTGGCGAGTGCACACAAAGAAACATGACACAAGTCGTGTAGTTGGCATGGCAACTAGTGTAAAGAGTGGATGGAGGAGGCATGTCGCATGTGATGACAAAAGGGAAAAGAGATTTGTGGTTGTCATGATTAGCCAGAAGGAAGGGGCGTGGAGAAACAACAATAGCTGTAGAGATCTGTAGGAAATACTGTTGCTTCGCAATGAAACTCCTTGACCACGGCAACCATGACCGAGCCTACCATTACTGGTGAGCTCTTGCAACACCAAAAAAGTTTTTGTCCTGTGTTTTTTTTGGGGGGGTGGGGGGTTGCTTGGGCTTTTGCTTCCTAGGGGTTTTGGGTGTAGCCTTTTTTTTTGGAAATGGTTCCCTCTTTGTGTCCTTCATTGATTCAAAATATCTTTTGTTTTCATTGTTCTAGTCTTTACACTTTAGGTGACCTTTTAAGGCATGTTAAAAGTGCTCACCCTCTTGCTAGCCTTGTTTCCCAAGTTAGTTATGTTATTTTTTCTTTGCAAGTGTTTTCCCCTCCCGTGTTTTTTCGTAGTTCTATTCTTCTTGTTTCTTGGGGCTGGCTTTGGGCTTAGTTTAGTTCCATTTTGAGGTTATTTGAATCTTGTTTCACATGCCCTCATTTGTTTCAAAGGATCCTTCAAGCCATCCAAGACAAGGTCAGGTAAGCTTTTCGCTTACCCCTTGATTGAATTGCCCGAAACTTGACAAACAAATTAACATGGTTCCTTTTCCTCCTATTACCATGTTGGTGTTTGCGTTATACTTGAAATGGTCATTCAGGTCAATGAGAGGTTTTGCTCGCTTTAGGAGGTTTATGATAGGCAATTGGTTTTCCCTTCAAGAGGAATGTTCACGTGCCTCAAGTGCGCCCCATTTTCTTCTCTCATGGGAAGATTCTTCAACCACTTATCTTTGTTGATGTCTAATTTTAAGGAGGACCAATGAGTATAATCACACTTGTAGAACTATCTAACCCATGATGCTAGTTATTATTTCAGAGGACATTGTTGTTGCCTTATGCTAATCACACCCCCTTCCTTTCAGACCTTGTCCCTCCACTTATTTTTTATTATCAGCCTGAACACATTTTTGTCCTGGATAGGACTTTGTTTGCCCAAGCCTTAACCATTGCTTCCCATTTGTTTTTGGGTGGGCTTTTTGGGATGGTATATGAACATCTCTTGGGATGTTTCATACCGAAGGACCCATCCTTAGAGTTTTCAGAATTATTTTAGGTTGTTGTTGTTGGTGTTCATGGGGATATCTTTAGGTTGATGGCCCTAGTGCTGGGTGCTAGCAAATTGTTGGCAATGGCAAAAGACACTAATGGTCTTTGTTTTACTATCATGGGCAAAATGTTTTTTCGACTTATTAGTTTCATCAACGATCTTCCTTTTTTGGGAGACACCCAGGTTGTTTTGGGCATTTTGTCTTCATATGTAGCTTGTCAACCTTCTTATTTCACATGGAAAATACCTTTTTTTTTCCCTTCCTATCCCTTTTAATGAATTTTGATAGGAGAATTATGCAAGTATGTGGGGACATTATGGGTTCAAGATCATGGGAGTCTTTTCAGGGCCCCTTAGTGAGGCATCAAACTTGACTATTTATATCTTTTGGTGGTATAGGCCATCTCTTTATGGAAGATTATGCCCTATCTGTTTTTCTAAAGAGTTAAGGTTTAATGGCTTTGTATTTATGCTTTAAGTTTCATATTTTTGATACATGTTTTGAAAGAATATATTTTTTACGTTGAGGGGGGCCCACACCTGCTTTAATCATGCTTATGTGTAGTGCGAAATGGCCTTCCTCTTATAGCTATGGATATGCACCCTTCTTCTGAAAGTTTGGTAATTACCAATGCCCCAAGTCTACAATCATCTTGTAATTAGACTTCCACCACAACACATCCCTTAAATCTATCTTAGAGGATGATTCCATTTCCTCAGCATCCAAAGCTCGCATTTGTTCTTGTTCAACAAAGGGGCAAGGCTATGGTTGGTTGTTAAGCCATTTATTCGTTCGTTTCACATTGCACACTTTATTTTCATTTTAACGTTGCATTTTCATTTCAATTTGATTTAGCTTAAACCCATCTAGTCTTTTCATGTGTGAGTGTGGACATTGGTTGGACACATTTGGCATGCACTTAGCTCGTTGCCCATTTGGAAGTCAACAGATAGCCACACATGACATTATTCTAAGACATCATGTATGCCCTTGTTTGAAAGAGTGGGCATGTTGTATGGAAAGAGCAGTGGTATGCTTTTACATCGAAAGTTTCATTATGAACCAATCTTTATATAACCCAAGAGGACCATGTCTTCATTGCCAGTTTGGTGGTTATTGACTTGATGTAGGAGATAATGATTATCTCCTACATAAATGACATTTGAGTGTCATTAGTCGAACAATAGGTGCAATTACAAAATTTAGCACCATTGTTAAGATCCACAAGTATAAAGGGCTTCATGAGGGGCACCATTTTATTCTGATGGCCATGGACGTGCACAGTGCATTTGGGTGTGATATGGATCATTTCATCAGGGAATGTGCCCATCTTTCCCATGATAAACGATCAAAAGGTCATTTATCCTTGTTTTTTTGCATTCAATTTTTAGGCAGCATGTTATGTTAGTATTTATTTTCAGTGTGTTTTAGCCTTTTTGCATGCAAGTGACATTAAAGGGGCCATGGGTGAGACAACTTCCTACCACAAGAGGGACTAGCTCTCTCCCTGTTTATGATGAGTTGTGAGCCGGGGTTTTTTTTTATGGCAAATTTTTGCCACCTAGCAACAAAAAAAAGGTTGGCCAATCCAACAAAGGGATTTTTGAGTATTTTTTTTAAAATAACCATATTTCATAAAAAAAAAAGTTAGAACTCGCCAAATTTAAATAGTGTGTTCCATTAGGTCCTTGGAACTAGGCAAGATTCCAAAAAAGATCTATTAGTTTACCAGGATAGTCATCATTTATTGTTAATTAATGTTGAGGATCCTCATCAATACACCTACTTGAGGAATTTTGAAAAAAAAACCCTCTTTTGAACATTGTGTTCCCAAATAGAAGTTAACACATGCCCTTTACACAGTTGAAGAGTTTTGCCAACATTTTACATAAATAGAAAAACTTCACCTCAAAACTGACATTAAAAATGAGGTTGAAGGGGTTACAAGTGAACAACCACCAATATACCTAAACCCTAAAATTAAAATTAAACCCCTAGAGTTCAATCTTAAAAACCCAAATTAAAGTCTAAATTCTATACAACTAAACTTCCACCTAAAAGTTCGTTTCATCATGATGTGTTTCATTGTTTTAACATTCTAATTTTTAGGCATTTCAAGTTTCAATTATCAAATTCAGAAGACTAAAATCTCTATTGTACTAACAACAATATTTTCACATCTACAACGCACCTTGTCAGGGCATAAAAAATGAAATATGATTTACTTTACCTTTTACCTGTTTAGATCCATAAGGCAAATGTAATGTAAATTGATAAATATTTATCCAATAATTTGTGTAAATAGGAAATCCATGTCCTAAGTTTCTGTCAAATTTTTGGAAACACCAGGAAAAGAGTTCATGAGGCCCATTTCTCCTACTAGAATGTCACCACAGTTAAACGCCATTCTTTGTAGTGCAGAAGAAATACAGGAGAAGCAAACAAGCAGCTCATTATGTAACGATTCTGCGCTTTATGACAGGTTCAACCTTCAGCCCAAAAACTTGGCTTACTTCAAATTCTTTTGGAGAAAAGCTATTCGAAGTTTGTGAGCTTCAAATCCAAAAATTCGAATCCCTTCAAATTCCTTGGAGGGTGCCTTAAATTCAAGCTTATTTGAAAAACCGCATATGACAACATTAAGGATGTTAAAGCCTATCTTATGTGAATAGCTTAGGTAGTTCAAAAATATAAGCTGGGGACCTACAGTGAGAAACATGAGTAGCCTCCTAAGAAGTCTGCCTAGTAGGCTAAGGTTTTCTTTAAAAGCTTAGCTGGTAGGTAATGTTCATGGATGGGGGTGTTACCACAAATAAGGTGTTTGCCAAGGGTAGCACCAAATTTTGGTAGCTTGCCAGTTCAAGGGCATTACTGTGTGTAATGACCACTCAACTATTGATTGAATATTGCAGTGCAAAGAAAATATGATAGGCCCTTACGAATCGTAAAACCTAGGATGACCTCCTTTGTCACAAGAGAATCTTATGGATTTAAGGCACTTTCCAAATACATTGTGAAATATTTGACAGGTCATTACATAGATTCTAAAACACTCCGTGATTTGCAACAGTGTTAGTGGAAGGTGTCCTATCCACCAGAATCCATGATAGGCCATTTCAAAAAGAGGCAAGCATTTTATGCTTCAAAATGCTCATGTAACTTCTTTTGTTTTATACCCTAATACAAAATGGGTATCACAGTTTTGTTTTTTGTTTTTTAAAAGTGATGAGTTTTACACTGGGTAATGCCCTTGGGCCGGGGTTATTCCTGAAATAATGGGCATTTCGCCTTTGGCCTCAGGGAACCATTATTTCGGGAATACATTAACCTACTCATATGTTAGGGCCCTCACGACCTAACCTTGCCCTGAGGCCAGTCACCCTTTACAAAACTGTCCTTATTGAGCAGCGTTTCAAGCGTCGTCGTCTTACTAAACAATGCCATCACAGTAGGCAACAGACGCAACACAGTCGCTTTCTGAAACTCTACAATTATTTCACTTCAGGCCTCTTTCTTTATTTTGGAGCAACAGTGGTGAGCCTCCCAAGACAGACTTCAACTTACAACATTGCAGCCATTGCCGCCTACGAGAGTGCGTGGGTGACACAAGAAAATCCCTAGCCGGAGCAGGTACCCTTTTTTTATGAGCCACCTAAGTGGACTGTGTTTTTGGTAAAAAGCCTCTCTGTGGAGGTAACCAGTCCATTGTCATGGTTCTTTAGGAAATTTTAGTAAATCTCGAATTAGAAAAGGGTTGTTAGTGGTGATGGTTTTGATTTCGAAGGAAGGTCAGAGTTTGAGACCCCAACCTTCTTTAGGGGCTTTTAGGACAGAATGGAACCATTGGAAAGAACTACCATTGTGTGAGCGAAAGTACACACGGCAAAACCAAGCTGCTCTCATTCGTAAGTGAGGTTTAAGGATACGTTCATTAATGCGTATAAGCATGGTAGGTCCTGCAGTTTCATTGTCATCAAAGCATCGACGAGTATCATAGTTGAATATCTATATGTATGTATTGCCCCAGTTATCATATGTCACAATGTACATGCAAAACAGCATAAAAAACTAGGAATCTCAGTTAAAATTACAGACGGCAAAAAACCAGCAGGAAATAGCGCATCCATATAACTGTTACAAACCTACCAGACATGTAACATCAGTCAGTCTGTGGGACTATTCCTCTGCAAAGAATGGTCAAAAGTCAGCCACACTTGCATGAAATTCATTTCAAAAGATAGAGAACAATAGCATAGTTAGGGATGCCTACCATTTCCATCACTTTGAAGCTGGTCATTGTTCTCCATGGTCAGCAACTCCTCCAACAGGTATTAGCAAATAACAATGCATTGTCTGAAAGCTCTAGAGTCAAATTTGATGCATGAACACCACCATATGTAGCATTTGGACCTCACCCAAGCTTCTCATGAATACAGAAAATCATTTCATGCACCCTTAATTGCCTCGACCTGCACCTGCGATTCCAATTGGTAGACTTGTTCTTGTTTGAACAATCAGAGTGCCATATGTAAAAACATGATAAACACACACAAATCACTGTGGCTGTTCTTTCTTTCAGGTGGTTAGAAATGCAGAAAAACTAAAGGAGAGTGATAAAGATACTCGCCATGGCAATCTCTTGACCAAATCAGGGATGAGGCATATGCTCCTGAAATTTGCAACATGTTCCCAATGATTTCAGGATGTAAGTCACAACAGCAACATAAAGACAAAGATATAAGTAGCAGGAGTTGCTAAATAAACAAGCTCAGAGTAACTATTGTCCCCCCCCCACCCCACACACAGAGCTTCAACTGCCTGATACTGACTGCCTTGAGACAGGTGTTCTAACCCATCAAGGAAAGTTTTGAAAGCTGTAAAAAAAACAAGGAGAATGCTCCAAGAATGTCCTATTGCACACCACCATGTGTATCTTGCAGAGATGGAACCCCTGCCATGATCGAGCCCAAAAAAGCTCAACATAAAGACATCACATTCCCAACATTAAACCTTAGAATGGTTAGATGAACATTAAAGTAAAAAGTTCACATTGCATGTGGAAACATAGAGTCCTGATTATTCCTCAATATCATTTGAAGTCATCCAAATCTGTTGATTTAAGTCACCCTGATCTGTATTATCTGACATAGGGGAACTGCTACCTTCCTGTGGATTTTCACCACTCACTACATAAAATAAGTGAAGCTAGAAATGACCATTTCTTCAATTTCATTGATGTTCTCTTGGTGTGACATGCTGATCCAGGATCACTTACTATCAGTTCAACTCCAGCACTCTGCTGTGTGTCCACAATGCTTCCCACCCCAGTTTGCTTTTATCAATTACATCCCTCATTATTGTTGTGATGGTATTCACCTCCAACACCAATGGAGTCTGATCCATAACAAGCACATCCCTGAGTTCATTTGAATCATCAACTTCACTCTCTCAATCAGGGCATACTTGACTAGATAGATGGAAAACTATAACTCTGAGCACAAATAGCAATGCAATTTTCCAAGTTGCAAAATAATTCATCTCCACACCATAGATCCATCCCATGATTGATTCATCTTTTGCTCAATGAAAAAAGGTCGATTGCCCATTGAATCAGAGGCTAGATGCAGAAAGATATATCCATGAGATTGCAAAGGAACCTTGATAGCAGCACTTGAAGGTTACAACAATGAACACCAAACCCAAAACCTTCTGAGGAACACACACCTTCACACATTTTGCAAATTCACTTACAAATTTTTGTGCAAGAATTCATGAAATTTGGAACTAGTTTTCAAGATCATAACAAAGATGTTTCCAGGTTTATGACAAGAATTGGAGATTTCCAGTATTCAGTTTGTTTCTTACCATGGCTTTTGACCATGTCCCAAAACAGACGCACCAAAAAAACAAGGAATAGGAAAAACAAAGACACAGCATGAGGTGGACTCACAATCTCAAATATGAAGTTAGAATCATTTTTCTAAAGATTCGGGTTCGAAATTGTCATCCAACAGGTCGACTTATGAAATCTAAAGCTGCTTTACCTAAACCAACCATGTCTGTCGTAGCATAGTCACTGGAATTAAAATCCTAGCTAACTAACCAGTAAGTGGTCATTGTTATGTAATAACAAATTGTGATACTGGCTTTAAGTACATAATAAAATAAAATTAGTTGGGTAAAAGCTATTCACGTGCAACAACTAGAGACTAACGACCACATTGAACCAGCACCCATAAGTGCACCATGAAGGATGCATGGTAAATGGTCAGGAAATAGTTTTCTGTTGTGTTCCAGCTCCCTAAGTAACCATGGTGGTTAGCTCAGTTGCTTTTTTTTACCAAGTAGATACTAACAACCTGGTTAACAGATTGTTAATATACAGGTAATAAAAATAGCACTTCTCTATGTATTAATTTTAAACTATCTACTTATCTATTAGTTACCTATTTTTTTTATCTATTTCTATATGAGACCTTTTTCTTGCAGAGTTGTCTAAGGTGAAATCAAATGTTAACTCAGGTGAGGTTCATCCACAACTGAGGAATAACAGGCATACAGTGGATTGTGCATTGGTCAGTGCTGGGTGACTAATCTTTAATTAATGTCTTCAACACATTTAACTATAATATCATGAGGGTACTACCACACCTATTACTAATGTTTGGCACTTCTTGGCCAGATTTTTTTTAATTTTAAAAATCGAGCTTAGGCAGTTTCAAATTTAACTTTTCAGAGTTTCGGCAGTTGAGGAACAAATATGCGAAGTGTAGGGGGAAACCCGAGGGTAAGGACATTGCCAAAATAAGGGTGCATGAGGCAGGATTTGAGGGCAAGCCAATGTTGAAAATCCTTTGGTCTGTGAGCTTTACATATCATAAAAATTGATCTGAGGCCTTCATATTTTTTTGCAAGGCAGTTTTTCTTTTTCTGGCTCTCAAAAACTGCATTTCCAAATTTTGTACGCAGACAGGGTGGCAAGGACAAGTTTATAACAACAATAAAAGAGGGAGGAACAGGCTTGTAGGAGCATTAAAGAAGACCATGTTTGCAGCAGCAGTAAAAAGAACTTGGGGCGACATCTATTTATTTTTTGAAATTGAATATTCAAAATTAATTAATTGTTTGGGAGGCATGTGCCAAACTTGTCAAGGTATTACAATATATGGTATGTTTGGAATCTAAATTTTTGAAAACTGAAATGTTTGAATTTCAATGTGTGATATTGAAAGGTGAAAATTGAAATTTGTATGTGACATGTTTGAAATCTGAAATTTTGAGACTTAAAATGTCCGAATTGGGATGTGTGAATACTTAAAGCTAAAAACTAAAAATTGAAATTTGAAATCTCAATGTGAAGCATTTAGAATTTGAAATTTTCAAAACTGAAATGTCTGAATTGGATGTGTGAATATTGAAAGTTGAAAATTAAAAATTAAAAATTGAAATCTCTTTGTGAAATGTCCAGAAGGAATTTAAAATTTTGAAAAGTGAAATATTTGAATACTAAAAATTAAAAACTAAAATGTTTGAATATTGAAAATTGAAATGTCTGAATACTGAAAACAAAAAACTGAAATGTTTGAATATTGAAAATTGAAGACTAAAATGTCTGAATATTGAAAATTAAAATGTCTGAATACTAAAAACTAAAATTGAAGTGTTTGAATATTGAAAACTAAAAATTGAAATGTTTGAATATTAAAAACTAAAAAGTGAAATGTTTGAATACTGAAAATTTAAAATTTAAATGTTTGAAAACTGAAAATTGAAATGTCTAAATATTGAAAATTGGAATGTCTGAGTACTGAAAATTGAAAACTGAAATGTTTAAATAGTGAAAACTAAAAACTAAAATGTTTGAATATTGAAAAATGAAATTTGAAATCTCTATATGAAATGTCTAGAATTTTAAATTACATCTTAAATTAGTAATAAAAGATCTTTAATGCAAACCCTGCCTTTGTAGAGAAACTCTTATTTCATGTGGTAAGTTCATCAAACAAATCATGGATCCAAAGCTTTTTCATGCTTGGATTCCCATAATTTCTTCCCATGTTTACATTGAGCTTTCCTTTTGAAAGAAAATTCATAAGATGTGCTTTTGTGCCCCTTTTTTGAATGTTTGCAATTGAATTATCAATTGGCACTACTAAATGTTTCAAACTTTAGGTCAAGTGGGAGAATTGTCAAAGGGAGGCAAAAAAGGAAAAGCATGTATTGCATCCCAAACTATCAATTTAAGGGTTTTACTTTGAACTTTGTCCTTTCCAACTACAAAAACCCAATTCCACTATGGGTTAAAATTGTGTGGGGCAATCTTAGTCTCTACTTTCACATGCCCCACTTGTATCCTTGCAAACTATTATATGCTAGCCCCAACACACCACACCCAATGTAGGTCATCATTGCAATGAATACTCATATCATAAGCTCCATCAATAACAAGTCAAATCTCAACTAAAATCTCAAGCATTTGTATTGGAAAATGTCTAGTTGGGAATTCACCATTTTTGGCTAGTTGCATTGCTAAAGAAAGAGGTCAAAGGGCAATAAGGCTACTAGATTTCACAAGTGTCTTCCATCAAAGTGGTTTCCAATCTTTTTGATAGATTCACACATGTTATGTACATTTGTGTTGGTAGTGGTGCATTTCATCTCAAATGCACCACTACCAACACTACTTGAAACAAATGCATGTGGATTTCAAAGTCTAATATAAGCAAAAATGTGTGATAGATATTTATTTTCTACTAATTCTAATGAACCCCAAAAAATGAAAAGAAAAGAGAAAAAGCAAAAAACTATGTCAACTAAATCCTATTGGGCAATCATGAAATTACCTTGTTGGTTTTTTCATTGAGAACAAACCATTGTTTAGCCTAGTCACTTTTTTTGCTCTTCTTCAAAAGAGATCCTAAAAAATCCCAATAGCCCACTTTGTTGGACATCATTCAAAATGAACATTTTCATTGTACACATTGTATTGTGTGTAGCAATTGAGAAATACAAGCCAAGGGTTTGTTGTCTCAAATATTCCAAAAAGAATCATCACATTCACTAGACCTTTGACCATGGCCATAAAAGAAGTGGAGCACCCAAAACCCAATTTACTTAATCCATATGCATGTACTACTACCACAACACCCAAAAACACTAAAAGAAAATGAGATAACAAGCTCATCAACATACCTACAACATTGTCTCCAACAATTTGTAGTGTTGATGGTGTGTCCTTGGTGTCATTGTTTGCTTGCTTCAATGATTTCAAACTTCCACCTTGTTATGATGTAGGTGTTGTTACCTGCAAAACCATCATCACATTTCCATACAATAGATAATTTCTTGCACTTGTTACCCCATGTCTTGGATTAGATTTTGCAAGAAAATATAGTGTGATCCTTTAACTCTAACAATAACAATATAAAATTACGAAGAGTGAAATTACACTTTGATTTCATAGACTTGAATCCTCTTCTTTGTCACAACATAATATCTACCAACAAAGATACTATAGATCAAGATATGTAAATGTGCAACACCCATGGCAAGCATCAATGAATAGAAGTAGATGAACCATGTGACATTGAAACCCACCCACCTTGTTCAACAAGGATTGCTCCATCTCCTATGCCTTGTTTGTAATCCTTCCCTTCAATTCCTCTTCTTGCCAAAGTTTCTCCATCTTAAAGAAAAATATAATAGGTTTTCTTTTCAACATCAATCAATAACCATGTTGAATATTACAAATCAGGTCTCACCTATTGGGTTATTTTAATTCACAACTCCCATTGAATGATGCATTTGAACTCTAGTGGTGGGACATAATTGAAAAAGGGGAAAGAAAATAAAAAATTTAATTAACTTTGTTACACAACTGAAAGCTTGCAAAATAAGAAATTGAATTTAGGGTGAAAACACATAATGGGTGAGCCATCTTTCACCACTTTTCACCCAAAAAAGTGATGTATAATATGTATAATAAGTGCATAGTAAACTGAAATCTTGATGGCATTTTTTGAAAACTATAAACATAAAAAAAGAATTTGAAAATGTGCAAGACAACATTTTGGAACTCAAAGTTCATTTTGGATCAAAATTAAGTTTAATCCAATGGTTAGATGAAGAAAATTGAATAAAATCAATGTGCATAAAATATATAACATACATTTTTTCAACAACCACATGCCTTCATGTTTGTGGTTGATAGCACATTACTAAACCAAAGAAAAATGAAAAAATAATATTATTCCCATTTATAAAATCTTTTTTTTTTCCTTATGGTAATGATTTTTTCCCAAAACTAAGAATTTATTATGCACTTATTGCTCACAAAGTGCAAAAAAACACACTTTTTGAATGGATTTTCAACCAAAACTTGTAAACTTCTAAATGGTTTTAAATTTAATTGATGTACATCAATATTGCTCACCACCAAAAAATGCATTACAAAACCACCCATAACCTTAATTTTGAAGTATATTTACAATTTTTCATATTTTGTGACATGTATTTTTATGACATAAATATACTTCATATGTTCAAGTTTGTAAATGTTTATTGGAACAGTCTTCTTTGATGGACCAACTACACGAGCAAAAATTTACTTCGTTTCTAATAGATGTTCCTTCAGATGTTGTGCAAGCACATCTTCATTCTTGTGTAGGTCCAGTAATAGGGGCTTTGTTATTAGCTCATCCTAGCACCTCTTCATTTCATTTATCCTCTGCCCATTTCCTTACAACATTATGTATTCAGTTCGATATACCACATATTATAATTACGCATCTTTCATGATGTTAGTGTGGCCGTACCATCGATGATTTTGGTATCCATTTGTTACATTGCCTATGTGGGAATAAGTGCATTGCAACCCATGATACGCTTCGAGATGTTGTTGGAACTATTGCATCAAAAAGTGGAGTTCACATACAACAAAAGGATTCTCATTTTTTCCCCTCGCCACACACAAAGATGAATGGATCTTATCATCACCAGAGACAATTTTCAAACCCTGATGGACGTTGTCATTGTCGATTCGACTTGTACAAATTCGATGCAATGTGTTTCAATGACAACATTGCATGCAATTGCCGCTCAAGACAAGGCACAATCCTACACAGAACAAGCACCAAAAAATGATTTCATTCCCTTTGCCATAAAGACCTACGATTGTCTCCATCCTTGTTTTGATTCCTTTTTTACTTCTTGTTACATGCTTGTATAGCTCGCCATTAATAGACCTCCTTGGTACCTTCAATGCTTATATTTCAATATAGGCAACGAGTGTCAATAGCCTTAAAATGTGCGCAAGCCACCATGATTTTTCAGTGGGTTGCCACGCTTAGTCACAATTCTTCATCTCTTCTACACATACCAACTAGGGCACTTCCATTGGTAGCTGATTTGTGATAGAGGATGCCCTTTTAGCATTACGTCTTTCATTTCATTACTACTATTTTGATAGTTTTGGTTTTCCTTTCGTGTGTTTACATTTGCTTCAACATGCCTTGTACTTTTTTTGGATGGATTTCCATCCTTGTTTATATATATATAAGGTTTTGTGTTTTTACGAATTATTTTCTATTGAACATTGGTCATAGGTATAAAATAGTAGACAGACACCTTCTAATGATGGAAAACCTATTGCATAAAGAACAAGCTCTTTACCTCTCTAGTTTCCACTAGGGTTCAAAATAAAAGTATTTTAGGATAAGTTCTTAGCACATGTACACGATGAAGAAATCTCCCTGGCAGACTGCCACACAAGAGGCAGATTGGGCAAGAAATCAAAACTTTCTGCTCCGCCACATCTGGCAGACATCTGCTTGCCTCCTACGCTCCCACCTCCACCCTGCCCAGGACCTCCAGCACTCAGCTGTAGCGCTCTGCCCAGGACCTCAGGCTCTCACCGATCACCTGCATTGGACCTGAGGCAACCTATTCTCAAAATGGAAATGCTCTAGGAAAATAGTTTGTAGCATGTTTTGTTAATTGTAGTATATATTATATTATAAGTTTGCATTTTATCATTTAAATTTTATGTTTATATATTGTTAAGTTTCAGATATTTGAATTGTGTGTCAAATATAATATTTTGGCTATTTTGAAAAAATAATTCAGAAAACAGTTGGAATTTTTTTTCAGAAAACATTCTCCACTTTCGTGTAATTAATAAATTTTGGAAAAACAAAAAAAACAAAGAATCTAATGATACATAGAAATAGTCATGTTACATTGAAGTAAAAATATTTTGTAATATCTGTTTTGAATTATAAGATATCATATCACAAGTTTGTATTTTACAACAAGAGTTTTATAAAGAACTTTATGTTTTGGCATTTTTTGAATTTGGGACTTCGAAATTGTGGGTTTATTGGACTCAAGCTTTCTTTTCTTTTCAATTTTGTGATGTAGCAATATTGGCTGGCCATCATTCCACAAGAGGAATTGCTCAAAATGAGACAACTGTGAGGCCATCATCCTGTGTATGAGCCACTCTAGATTCTTTTTTGGGGCCAACTAGTGGTGAAAAATTCGTCAAAAGTAAACCCCATGATTGGACCCCATTTCTTTTGGTGTTAAAAAGAATAATTTCAAATTTTGAGTTTTACATGTAGGTGTCTCAATTATGATATTTGACTCAATTAGACAGATCTGTGAATATCTCTTGCCTCATGGAGGCTGTTGGGAAGATGAAATGGGATATATCCATTATGTTGATATTCATTTACTTGGAACCCTAAAATACATGTGAGGTTAGAGAACCATAATTTGATAAATAATCAATGAAAATCACATGAGCTTATTATAAAAAATTCATAGATAGTTTTGGTTTAACAAAATCTCACTACCATAGAACAAACAAACATAGGAAAAAAATTAATTAGATTAATTTTGTCCAATTAACTCTTATAGTATTTAAGTGCCCAAACAATACATTCTACCTAGTTGCAAATCTCAATTTTCTTAAAAAATCATAAAACTCTCATAATTCCAAACTTCTTCTTAAAAACTTACTCCCAAATTTCCAAAAACTATGTATCTGAATTTTATTATAGTTTGCCGTACATAGTGAGAAACGAACAACAAAAATCCAAAAAAGATGCCCCCCCCATTCAAAAGATAAGAAACTGGGCCCCTTGGCAGCGGTTGTTTCAGGTCAGGATAATGGCTCGTAGGTAGCGCCCCACGTCTGGATTTTGATTTTTTCTCGTGCAAGCGGCCTCGGGCGGGGTGAAAAACTAACTAAGGCAGGCGGTACGGCTGACCACGTGAGGTCCTCACCAACCCTTCACCTATTCCAATTCTCAATTGTTCAACTCACTCACTATGGACACTTAAATGATAATCTTTATTTGAGAAAAATCAGTAAAATCTAATTTAAAATGGAAATAAATCAACTAAGATGTAGGGTGTAGGTTGGTTGCTAGGGTCCAGGATTTAGGGTTAAATAGCTCCTTAGGACCTCGGGTTTTGGGTTTTAGGCCCTACGGTGTAGGGTTTCGGTCCTTAGACCATTCCCTCGTCCATGTACTTTGGTCATTTATTGTTTCAATTTGGGGCTCAATTTGGGTCGTGTTGTTTGGAATCACTAGTCAAGTTTGTTTAATAGAAGTGCTTGGGCAACCGAGGCTTACAAACAACTTGCAATGAAGTTTTCCTAGGCAGAGTAATACCAAAGGTTTCGGACATGTCTAGGGTTGCAGGGTCTTGGCCAGGAGGCAACGCGAATTCAAAGCTCTGCATAAGACGAGCCAAACCGACTTGCACGAACAAAAGGCCCAGCGGCATCCCAGGACATTGACGCCTGCCGGCACCGAAAGGAATCAACTGGAAATGGTTTCCAGTGACATTGATGTCGGGGTTCTTGATGAACCTCTCGGGATCGAATTCCAGAGGCTTCTCCCACCAGTTAGGGTCTCTCTGGATGGCGTAGATGTTGATGAACAGTTGCGTGTTGGCCGGTAGATCGAATCCTGCTACTGTTGTGTCCTCCAGAGATTTGTGTGGAAGATTGAGTGGAGCTGGTGGGTGCATGCGGAACGTCTCCTTCACCACGGCATTCAAGTATGGCAGATTGGGTATGTCCGTCTCGTCTACAACTCTCTCCCTTCCCACTACTTTGTCCAGTTCCGCATATAGCTTTTTTGCGTACTCCGGGTGATGGATCAGCTCTGCTATCGCCCATTCCACTGTGTTTGATGACGTCTCTGTTCCGGCAACAAGCATGTCCTAGAATCGCGTTTAAACCAACCAAGCAGACAATTAACCAACAATCTTAGTACATGATCGAGGAGCATTATTACAAGACTTCAATGATTTCATGGCTGCAAGTACTTGCAGATAGATAGCTCGGGGAGCACATCTTATGAGCAAGGTCCTAGAATTGCAACAAGATTGCATATCCTGCAGCTAACAAGCTTTGGGAAGCTCTGGCAGTGCAGTCAGAACTGCATGTCTGAATGAGGAAGGGTAGGGTTTTTTTTTTTTTCCCCGTGCACCTGAATCAAAGCTTTAATTGTAATGTCAGACAGACGACCGGTTCCATCTTCTGCAGGTTGTCGCAACAAGATATCTACAAAGTCGTCGCGATGCTCAGGAGACTTCCCATCGACACTAGCAACTTGCGCCGCAGCATTCATGCTCTTTCCATTCTTCTTGACCTCCAGAAACTCCTGAAGCATGTCATCAACATCTGCCTTGACCTTCTTCATGTACGTTTTGAAGCCTGTTACGGTCGTCACCCACTTCAGCCATGGAATATAATCGCCGATTATTATCGTTCCTGCCAGTGACAGGAATCTGAATACCAACTCCTTGAACCTGAAAGCCTCCTGTTGTGATGATGTGTCGACCCCAAATAACCTGCAAGACTCACTCATATACACAACATCCCCCAGCTAATATAAATTTCTCAATAGAAACTGATCGCAAATCGCAAACTCAAACATGCACAGTGAGAAACTTCATGCAGAGCTTGATGATGGCAGAGGCAGCGAGTCCGATTATGATCTAGCATGCCACCACTTTCTTCACGCCGCCCCAGTGTACTTCGATGATCAGCAACAAGAAAAACGTATAAATGGCAAACAGCTCAATATTGTGTCCACTGGAATTTCGTACCTTTTATTCAACAACATGCGAGTGACATTGTTGAAAGCCAGATGGTTAAGCTTCACAGCTAGATCCACGGCCGGCTTGCCTTCGTCGACATCATCCATAATGGATTTCACCATTTGGTTGAACTCCTCCGTTCGGGGAGGACGGAACGACTCCAAGCGTTTGGCGGTAAAAAGCTCTATGGTGAAGATCTTGCGTAAATGGCGCCAGTAAGGTCCGTAAGGAGCCCACACGATGTTGGCGATGTTCTCGGAGAAGATGTCAGCTCCTGGCGGCGCCGGTCGTCCAGCCCAGATTTTATCTTGCACCTTGACGAACTCTTGAGCCGCTTCGGCTGTGGAGGCAACGACGACACCGTGGGTACCCACTTTGAGGTACATAATGGGACCATACTTCTGAGCCATGTGCCAGAGACTGATATGCGGCTTGTCCCCGAATTGATGCATGTTGCCGATGATGGGCAACGGCTTAGGACCAGGCGGAAGCTTGAGCTTACGTCGTCCAGCTTGCCCAGCTCCTCCAGAAAACAGCTTCACAAACAATACTAGAGTAAAAATACCCACCAGACCCGCGACAAGCAGGTACGCCATTTTGTATGAACCCTCAAGCTCACGAGCTCCGGTCCGCGATCACCTCACAATTCAATCGAGCACCTAAAACAACAGCTGATGATCCTAGAGATCGCTTCAATTAGATGAGTCTGGATATTCAGATCTTTTCTGTCTACAGATCATCAACTCCTCATGAATTTCCGGTTAGAACTCTTGAGGCTCAATCCTGTCTTGGATTAACCCAATCGAGTTCATGCAGATGCTGCTAGGCTCGTCCAGGTTGCCACTCATTTATACGACAAATTTGCAAGTGATCTAGAACCAGATTGTCAAACGGGTCAGTCTTTCGGTCTCTGCCTAATACAATTATTTCGGGAAATTTTAATTGAAAGAAACGAAGAAAAATGCCAAAGTCATCCTCTCGATCACTGCCTAAATGCAAATTTTTGAAGGAAAATTTCATTTGAAAAACGAAAATAGAGTCGAAGGTGGACGCCTCCAGTTCTCTGCTTCTGCAATTGTCGGGATTTCTTAGAAGATCGAAGTCTGACCGAGCTCGACCGAGTACGGAAGTCTGCGGAGAAGGTCCAGCCTGAATTTGGACCCCCAAGTAAACTATTCAAATTTGAAAATCCAATACTAGGTGGTTAGGTTATTGACTGGTTATCAAAACTATCTACTATTAATTGTTTGGTAGGTTATCGATTCTTGAGTTTATAGCTCAATCAAAACCTCCATAACTAGTCAACATTAGTATAACATTGGTAGCAAGGATGGTATTAGTTTGGTATGAGTTGAGGCAATATCATAGTTCCTTTTCAGGTTGAGTGGTAATTAAATTACTTAAGAAAGTGTCAATCTTTTTTTGGAAATCATATGTTTTGAAATGTCAAAATTGAAGGAAATTGTCACCTTGGATGCCCAAAAAATTGGAGTTGGATCAATTTTTTCTGGTGCCTAAATTTTTCATTGTATTGCATCACTTGGCTTTCTTCTCCTTTCCATTGATTGATGTTTGGAGATTGTAAATGTACTGTCTTGCATGATATAGATATGGGTAAAGCTTTTTTTAAAGGGTTTTTGAAAGGGAGTCACAGAAGAAGACTATAGAAATAGAGTTTGACAAGAGAGTTATGGAGGTCAAAGTAAAAAAAGAAAGAATTAGAAATGGAGTTGGTTAAATCAATTGTTTGAGCTGAGATGAAAAATTGTAAGTAATCTTAAGTCAAAATTGGCGGCATTGAAAAAAAAAAGAATGACAAATAACAAGGCCATGCATGCACAATGACATCAAAGGAAGGCGAAATACAAAATTGATGAAAATCCAAGAGCTTATTGATTCAAGCTAGTCCACCATTTGGAATAATAACTTAATCGGCACCTAATTTAATCTGCACAAACAAGTATTCAATAATTGACAAGATTTATCTATCCTATAGTTTGGTGGAACATTATCTCTCCCCATTTTTACAAAAATAATAATAATAAATATTGTCAAAAGTCTCATTATGTTTAAAATTTAAGGTCTAGATCAAACCTACCAAAGAAGTTGCTTAGATTTATTGCCAAATTTTCATAAATCATTTTGTTTACTACTGAATCAAAAAAAATTAAAATAAAATAATTATTCAACACCTGCGTGCCAAACCTGAAAAAGAATTAGTTATCAGCCTTACGCCAGTATGAGTCTCATAAGGATTTGAGGTGATACCAACATTGTACTAGTTTTATATCAATCTCCATATATATACTAATGTTGGGTGGGTAAATCTATTACCCACATATATTCACAAGTATATAAAAGGGTTTAAATGTATACCCTACATGGTTGGTAATTTTTTTTATTTACCCTTTAAATATTACCCTATCTAATTGGTAAGTAATTTATATATATACCTAGTTCATATGTATTTCAAATTTAACCTTGGAACTAGGTGTGGGAAATTTTTTTGAGGATGATAAAATTAGCCAGGTATATCAAATCTAGATAAAATAAATCAGCTAATATTCTCACATGTAATTTTGTTTCTAATTGGCTGCCTCTACACATGCAAACCAATGAAAATCATTTCTCCAGCCTGCCTAATCTAAACATGAAGATTGTGAATCATCCTGCAAAATATGCTAAAGCCAATAGTTGTAAGTGTGACTACACTTTTCATTACTATATATTACATGTGTATTTTTTTCATATTTCTTTTTGCATTTTATGACCTATGTTTGAGTTTAAGATCACTCCTCACTACCATATGTTGCATGTGTACTTCTTTCACTTTGCATTTGATGAAAATGTGTATACTGTAACTCGTAGAATTAAATTGTGTTCCATTAATTTTTGGCTTGAAGTTTCAAGTATGAATAAAAGTTAAGAGTTGAGAATTAGTTATTTGTATTATTACCAAAAAAAAGAACAAAATTCCCTCCCTTATCTTTTCAAATTTCTTCAAAAACCTCTCAAATATGTTTGAGAATTTTGAGAATTTTCATACTTACCCACATATACTTAGATGATAAACTTTGAAAAAAGAAACATGTATATATTACCCATGTCCTTATCCTATAAAAAGGGTAAATGATGGTCTTTTAGCCTTACTTGGGAATGAGAATTTTGAATAGCCTATATACCTTTTTCCTTACTCAAATTAGAATTTTTGAAATTGGTTTTAGCAACAAACATACCTGAATGATTTCAGCAACAAACTGCCAAATAATTAATTAAATTTTAAATTTTAATGTTGGCACTTGGTTTTTTTATTTTGAAATTCTTAGCAGATGATGGCTATATAGAATAATAAACAGTCTCTTTTCAAGGTTGTGGAACAATCTAGGTTGTCATTAAGATAGTACTTGAAGGTTTGTGATTCAAACCTGATAGTTGAACTTGTGATTTTATGAAAATTTCGGCACAAATACTAAATAATTTTTCAAAAATTCGACAAAATGAAAAATAATTTAATTTATGCCAAATCCATTCAGGTACTAGAGTAACCTTACCTGGCCAATATATCAAAAATCAATATACCCACCCGACAGGGGTATATATTGTTGTACTTTCTCCATATTAATCAAAAGTCCCTGTCTTGAAACCAATGGCTAGACCAGACGGGTATGAAAGTACCCAATACCCGTACCAGCCTGGAATGGGAAAGGGGCGGAAAAAAAACCCATACATTTTTTCCCTCATACAAGGACTAGCTGGTTTATTCAAAAGTCTATACGAGACCAACCTCGGTAATTGAGTTTCAAGCGCAACTTGTCTTCTTTTGGGTCCTGAAGAAGACCGACTTATATTTCCTGTATAGAAATCCATCACGTTCTTAAACTCTTGTTCGCCTTAGAAAGTGGACCAAAGCTGCCTACTCCTTCCCTTCTTATTCTTCTTGCCAATGCTCATAGGACCTCTGGGCTGCATGACGAAGTTGTAAGGAATGATGATGCGAGACACACTAACATGTGCGAGGTGCAACGAATCAAATGCAGCTCAGTCTCCCGTGCAAAGATTACGTGAGAAACTCAATAACCCAGTTGCCCAAAAAATCAAACTTGCCTGCAGATCTCAGTCTCCGACTCAAGAATACATGAGGACCCATGAAGTAGCATGGCGATGAAGGAAGGATGAAGAAAGGGTGTGTGAACATGTCCTGTGCTGACTTACTTCAAACTCCATCAACATTTTGGTCGGACCAGTCTCTTTCTCTTTTGTTTCGAGATCAATTTTGTGATCTAGACAAAGTGACGATTGTCCATACCAACAATTTAGCTACATTTGGCTACAGAAACAATATGAAAATGAAAAAGAAATTTTAAGAATCCTTCTATATTTCTGGCTACCTACTGGGAACCAAATATAGAAATCTGTTGATGTTCATTAAATTTTCTTCAATCCTAGTATTGTAAACCCCAGAAATCACTTCATTTTCACACTTTTAATTTCTTAATGTTTTGAAAAAAAATCTTGTCACCAAAAGAAAAAGTTGCTTTCCGGAGCACACGCAACATTATTGTCACTTCAGCTACATCCCAAAACTGAAAAACGAAAAAGCAATGGTTCTGCCGTTGAAATCTACAACAATTTTGGGGATATGTGTTGGTTTTCAGAATATATTCCTCCAAAAGAATCAACTACAAATTTCTTTCTTTCTTTCTTTCTTTGTTTCTTTCCCCTTTGTTATTCTTGAAAATAAAGGCCTTGATGTCAATGTACTCAGGGAGCAATTTCCTTCCCAGTGATCCACAATGTGATTTGTCTTCATATAACTAAACATGAAACTTTAAACTGGATCTTGCCAAAGGATTGAACAAAATTAAACTAAGACCAATATCAATAAGAAGGTTGTGTAACCAAAGTTAGCCACCTTGGAATCAATCCTCATTGATATACTAATCTAGCAAGGATCAAAATTAAGGATTTGTCTGCAAAAGGTGACGATTCTAAAAATGATGAGGAAAAATAGTAAGAATAATAATTCTTTTTAAATTGAGAAAGTATTTTTCTCATTTTTAATCATTAAATCACCACATATTGCCTTGTTTGTGAGTGAATCACAATATGTAAGGTCTAGTGTTTTCACAAGTTAGTCGATACTTTTTCTTTTTTAGGTTTTTCTTTTTCCTATATAACCAAAAATAATTCATGAATCTTTTTGTTTGCATCATAACTTAAAACACCATTCCTAAAATAGCTAAAGACACCTGATGGAAATTTGAGAGGACTTTGATTTCATTCTATAATCTGTGTACAAAATTGTAAAAATATATTTAATGGTAAGAATTGGTGTTTTTTTAGACAAATTTGTAATAGATAATGAATTTTTTTTCTAATTGGCCACAAAATAAGTGCTTTTGGTTTTTCTAAACACCAGATTTTGATCAATTAATTTCATTTTTCCTATATAAAATCATCATATTTTATATTAAGTTCCAATAGGTAGCCAAAAAATAGAATGATGGCTAATTTTTCTTACTTTCATACTTTTTTACACCCAAATTTTACTAAATCATTTTTACAGATGATTGCCACATCAGCCAAGGGACATTGGTGCAAAGGACAACCATGATAGTGTGCAAACATTAAAAGAAATCATTAATAACATATTTGGAATGCAAAGGAATCTGACAAGCGACAAAAGCCTTTGAAAAAAACTTGGCAAAACTACAAGGAAGCCCCTGAACCCATAAGGAAAGGAACCTCACACTTTTTGAAGCATTAAATACATAGTTTCTAGTTCCATTTTAATTTAGATTTAGTGTATAAGCCTTTAGGGAGATAAATAAATAATACATTAGAAATAAATTTTAATATTAAAAAGGACATCTTATGTATTAATTCAGCAAGTCTGTCAGTCTTTCTGTGACAGTTATAACTGGTTCAGGTTCATCCACAACAAGTTCAGGCATTCAGTGGATAGATGGTGCGTCGGTGAGTGCTGAATCAATCTGGCCCAGTGTGATCCGATGGAAACTGATGTTCAGAGATGGTGCGCCGGCGGGTGCTAAATCAATCTGGCCCAGTGTGATCTGATGGAAACCGATGTTTAGCAGTCGGTTCCATATTTTAGTTCATTGATTTTTTGAGAATTGTGAGAACGAATGGTAAGAATCACCCTTCTAATAACCCGCTAATGGTGGTTGGTTTCAGTGTTGGTTCTGGTTCTTTCAATTTTTTTCCCCAGAATCAAAGAATCATCGGTTTCGATTCTTTCAAAAGAAGAATCAAAGGTTTTACGAAAGAACCGATAAAAAAACGCACTAATTCTTAGACTTTCTCCTTTTTTCCTGAAAATTTGGGAATCGTGGTTATATAGCCACACCGATTTTTGAAAATTTTAAAAAGCTTCAATGCCGTGCTATGCCTTGCAGGCACGGGTTACCACTAGTATATAGTATACCACCTCCACGTGATGAAATGGTTTTTCATTTACAAGCCTAAAGAACTGGCCAGTTTTTCTTAGTGTATTTTTTGGACCCTCCCCAGCCTGAATTTGTCACTGTACCCATTTCTTTACAGCCCATTTCTTTACAAAGGTGAAGGGTCTGAAAATAGGCCATAGTGAACTAGCACCCAGCAGCATACCACCCACTCGATGCCTGTTATTACTCAGTTATGGATGAACCTCAACTGAGTTAATATTTGGTTTCACCGTGGTAATCAATTTTGTAGGAAATAGATCTCACATGTAGGTAGATAGGTAGGAAATTAGGTAACTACTAGGTAAGTAGATAGTTTATACATAGGTAAGGGCTGTTTATATTACCTATTAGCAACAGCCTGCTTGTGGGTTGCTAATAGGTAGGTAAGTAGACAAGAAAAGCAACTAAGCTAACCACCATGGTTAGCTAGGGAACTGGAACTCAACAGAAAACTATTTCCCAATCACTTATCATTCATCTTTCATGGTGCACTGGTGGGTGTTGGTTCACTGTGGCCCTGAAAATAGAGGCTTCCCGATTTTCAACCTGTTCCCTTGGCGTACAGGCCTCAGGCCAGGATCTTTAATCTAGAAGGGTGTATTTTCAGACACTTCTCCTATACCTACTTCTCCAACCACCGAACTACAAAAGTCCTTAAACGTGTATTGTGGTTAAAGTCAATTTAACCACAATACAAGTCATAGTACACCATTCACTAGTGACCTAATGAGGATGGACGTAATCAAGACAATGACCTAATGAGGATGGACATGACCCAAATCCAATAAGAATTTCTTAACTAAATGCCTCACAATGAAAAACAAGCTTAAGAGATGGGTGACCTTTCAACTACACAAAGGAAGTAGGTAGAATGAATATATGGTGTTCCAAGTTGAACTTTGAAGGTGTCGGTCATAGCAAGTTGAAAATTCAATACCTCTTTCCCAGTTGATTATTTCCTCATTTTTTGTACTACATAAGTTGGAACACATGTTCTAGAATCCAATTCCCATATCGCATGTTGTACATAGTTCACTTTTCCTGACTTTGCAAAATGGTAGCAGGCAAGTGTCTAGAATATTCCAGAGAGTATGGGCGAGTCTGAATGCAAACTCGGGGCCACAATACATCAATCCCTAACCCACTCTCTGGCATAAAGTAGATGATGGGCCAATTCTGCATATGCATAATATGTCACCTAAGCAGATTCTGCCAACACTATCAGCACAGGTACATTCATCCACATTTAAAACTCTGACATTGTGCAGAATAGATTGCCGTGTAGTTTTTTACACACTGGAGAACAGGGCAGATTCTGGCAGGTAACCCTCACCATGGTTTGCCCATGGATCTTGCTAGGTGGCTTCGGCTTCACCTGGCAGAATCCACCCTTCAAGGCCCGTTCTCTGGCCTTGAAAGCCAGGGAAAACCATGACATAGAGAAGTCCAAGTGACAATAGCTTCATGGGCTGGGCTGCAGAATCCGTAGTAAGTCTTGATTTGGTCTAAACTTTGTTTTCCTAGTAGAGATATCTGGAAAGTCCATGAAATTGGGGGCATAGACAAGTGTGGGGCAGGTATCACAAATACTCCCGGGCATCACCCAGGCATCCCAGTCTGATCCCTTCAGGGTATCACTATGAGTGATACCCTGACTAAAAACAGAACAAGTGAGAACTAAATGTGAGAACCGGTTTTTTTTAAAAGAACCCAAAAAAATCTGAGAACCAGGCAAAGTCTGACCCCTTACCCAGGTCAGGGTCTCAAGGTTTAGCCGCCATCAAAAATTTATACAAGCAAGCAATAAGCAATGAGAAAGAAGTTATGAGCATCAATTTTAATTATGCTTCTATGCAGAATGGAACAACATTTTACTTACTGGATCTTGTTGATCATTCACGCAGCATGGGATTGAACTTTGAAGATATGGTGTTAAGTCAACCTAATTTAATTAGGGCTAAAAAAATGAAATTTTCATCACCAAACCCACATCAAAATTTGCCAATCAAGTCTAATTTGCCTTGGGAGATGGGAGAGCTAAGGGAGGGCTAGTATTTGGTGGTAGGTACTTATTAATGGTAGGTCAGGTCAAATGGTAATGATGTTTAGAGAGTTTATTTTATATGATGATTTACTTTTAAATTCTTTCAAAAGCCTTGAACCAAAGGTCCTATGATTTTGAATTTTTTCAAAAAGCCAGAGGTTGTTGTTTAAAAAAGAAATCAAATCAATAATTATTTAATCAAAAATATAAATAAAACATAATTTGTGAAAATCAGCAAAAAATAAGTGACTACTTTCAAATTTCTGAGAATCAACATTATGAGAACCAATTTTTTTAAAAAATTAAATGTTGATACCCTTGCGTGATGTAAAAAATTTAGAAATTTTCTTTTTGGGGAGAATCGGACCCTTTTGTAAATTACTTTGTGAAAATTGAACTTGACGAGTATTCTTATTTTGGCATATTTAGTGTTGGTGAGAAGAACACTTTTTAGTAGTGTGTGACAAAGGTTGAAATGAGCAAGGAGAGAAGCTACATAAGTTTAATGATAATAACATTTTTTAATAATGTGTGACAAAGGCTGAAATGAGCAAGGAAAGAAGTCACATAGGTTTAATGAAAAGATTTTTTTCAATAGTGTGTGATAAACGTTAAAGTGAACAAAGAGAGAAATTATGGTTTTGTGAGAAGATTGTTTTAGTTTTGAATGGCAAAGTTCAAAGTGAATGAGGAAAGAATACCATTTTGTGATAATCATGTTTCTCAATTCTCTGTGACAAAGGTTGAATTAAGCAAGAAAAGAAGTCATGGTTTTGTGAAAAGGATATTTCTTAGTCCTATGTGACAAAAGTTGAACTAAGCAAAAAAAATAAATCATTATGATGTCATGAAAAAAACATTTATCAAACTATGACAAAGGTTGAAATGGTTGAGAATGTTTCAAAAATGCACAAATTCTTGAAGTGAATCGAATAGTCATAAAAGTGTAACAATTTTGAAACCTTCGTTTTGGAAACATGGACGCAATTGGAAGGGGTTTTGTCACAACGTTAACCTTAGGCTCACAACCAAGGCAAGGGCTTGCAAAGGTGTGAGCCAAGAATGAAACTCAAGAATTACATTTCATGCTCCTAGAAATGTAGGAGAATATGAAGGAATGAAGCCCCACACTCCCAAGTGAGTTCCCACTTTGGGAGTTGGACTCCCGAATTTTCAAAGGGTGATTGCAAGGGCCAAAACTCATTGGATTAAAAAATTCCTTATATCATTGAAAAGAACTTGGAATGTAGATGTCTAAAATAGGCTTGCATAACCCATTTGCGTACTTAAAACATAAGTTATGGCTAAAAGAAAAACCAAGAGTCAAATTGTCAATTTGATTCTTGACCACTAAAAATCGGGAATAGCCCCAATTTACTTGCGTGCAGGTGGCGTGCCACAAACCATTAGAAAGCTCCAATGAAAGTTACAACTTCCTTTAAATCTCACCTCAATTAGAGGTGTGCACAAAAAGTTATGAGCTTCCAAAATCGCGAGAGTACCCATTTCGGAACTACCAACTTAAGAGTCCCAGGACAAAATGACATTTGGGTGCAAGCCCCATGGCTACACACAAAGAATACTATAAAGGGGAAGGTGGTGGCTTCCCCCAGGTCAAGACCGTGGTGAGTATTATGAATCTATGTTTACCCGTGGTTCGTCCATGCACCAAAAGTGTTCCAACTATGCATTAACTCACTTGTTATTTGGTTTGTGCAGGTCCATGTGAATAATTGACCTACTTGTCACTCGTCCTTGTCCCCATTTCGGAGCTCCAGCACACCCCTCTACCCCCGAAGTGCTTCAAACCAGGGAGCGTACCCCAACTCCATATCCTTTCGTTATTTTCACTTTGGACTTGCAATTGAGTCTATCAAAGAGCTTGGGGGTGTGTCAAGTTTGCAAGCCTTGCTTTTAAAATCGTGGATCTAACTAGAATGGCTAGAAAGGTTCAACAATTTAAAAAGTTCAGAAAAGCAAGCTCAGGTGTGCATCTGGAAGTTTGGAAAGGTTGAATTACATTTCCAAAGGTGCAATTTAACTTTCTTATAAACAAATAGCAAGGAATGATTTGTCAAAACAATGAAATGCATCCTTATAAAATGAAGATAATAACTTCTTTGAAGTACTAGCTATTGAAAACAAAGTTTTTTAAAATGAACCCAATGTGTTTTATCATTGTCAAAAAAAAAAATTGTTTGGAAAATTGTACTTTTGTGTGTATGGTATTTTTTTCAACATTATGTTTTTTTCTACTATTTATTACAAATTTTCCAAATTTATACAAAACCTTAACTACTAATCAATTAATTAAATTTTTCAACAATAAACCCTTTAAAACTTAAATTTAATGCATATGGATCGACATCTTGCCAGGTAATTTTAATCCAAAAATGTGCAATCAATTTGAATGCAACTTCATTTCTCATGGATTCTCTTGTGATTTCACACATTTTTCCACACCTACATGTGACCATTTCTATTTTTTGCACATGTGACAAGGCATCATTACTATAATTCAGGTTACTTAAAAGGTTCAAATTAATTAACTTGTCATTTTGATTAATGGACATGTACATTTTGATTGAAGGCCAAAAACTTGAATGACACATTATTTGTTAACTAATCAACTTAACTATAGTGGTTCATTTGATTAAATATACATAGTCAACTTGTACAACCTTAGTCAAAATAACCAATGGTCTTCAATCGAATTGAACATTTAGTCAAGATGGCCAATGATCTTTAATAAAAATGACCAATGGTCTTTAGTCAAGTTGAACATTTAGTCAAAATGGCCAATGTTTATTACTCAAATATGACATGTTTTACTACCCTATGAATCGACCTCCTACCTATTCATCCACTTATTTACTTAATTAATTACTTACCTACATATTACCCACCCACCCACCTACCTTCGTTTACCTACCTACCTACCTATACCTTTACACCTACCTACTTACATACCTACCTATATTTTTCATTTTTGTACAACCTACTTACTTACCTACCCAACTACCAACATATTATTTATTTCCCTATCCACCCATTCACCTACCTAATTTTAATCACTAGGTGTAATCATTATGTTTAACCATTAAATTTAACCATTAGGTTTACCCAAATTTTAGCCAAATTTTAACCATTAAGTTTATTTTAAATTTAGTCATCATGTTTAGGCACTAAATTTAGCCTAAGTTGAACCATTAAATTTTGCCAATAGGTATAGCATAAATTTAGTCACTAAGTATAGCTTAAGTTTATCCAATATGTTTAACCACTAAAGTTACCCACTAGGTTTAACTTAGGTTTAGCCATTATATTTAGCCATTAGATTTAACCTATGTTTAGACACTATGTTTAGCCACTAGATTTTGCCACAAGGTTTAATTTAAGTTTAGCCATGAAATATGTTTAGCCATTAAGTTTATCAACTAAATTTAACCATTAGGTTTATCGATTAAATTTAACTACTATGTTTAACCATTAGGTTTATCAACTAGGTTTAATCACTATGTTTAGCCATTAGACATAATCATTAAATTTAATCAATGTTTAATCATTATGTTTAGCCATTAGTTTAAATCAATGAATTTAGCCATTAGGTTTAACCCTTAGTTTAAGTTGTTGAATTTAGCCACTAGGATTAACCATTAGTTTAAATCGTTGAGTTTAACCACTAAAATTAGCCATTTGTTTAAGTCCAATTTAGCTACTAGATTTAACCATTAGTTTAAATCGTTAAATTTAACCACTAAAATTAGCCATTTGTTTAAGTCCAGTTTAATGATTAGGTTTAACCATTAATTTAAATCATTGAATTTAGGCATTAAATTTAACCATTAGTTTAAATCATTGAGTTTAATCACTAAGATTAACCATTAATTTAAATCATTGAGTTTAGCCACTGAGTAACCATTGAAGGTTTGCACCATGGGTTTGCATTGCACTATAAAAACACAAATCTTTAAGTTCTTCGCGACCAATACCATTTCAGAAAGCTAAAGTTTGTCATCATTGTAATCCCCATAAGAAAATACAAAGTATAATATAAGAAAGAAGGTGGTGCCTCCTTTTAAGTCAAAGCCATGGTGAGTCATGTGAACCTATGGCCAATCCATGAACAAAATTAATTTAAAATGCACAAATCATTCTCTAGCTTGATTTGTGTAGTTTAATATGTCCATGAACTCTACTCCAAAAAAAATTGCTTTCATTTTTTTCCAAATGACATAAAAATATATAGTGTGTGCAACTTACTACAAAAAAACAAAATTTACAATTTACTTAAATGTAAAATAAGTTGTTCAAAAGTGGATTTTGAAAATAAACCTAAAACATAAGTAAAACATTTTCAATGCTAATAAAGCATTCTTTTGATATTTCATTACTTCATAGGATGTACCAAAAAATACCATTAAATATCTCACATGTTCCATAAAATAAAGAAAGAGTAATTTCCTTTAGGTTCTACTTGAAGAGTTGCTCATTTCCTATTCGAAAGCTCCCACACTTTATTTCTTGTTGTTTTGCATTTCACTATTGAACTAGGATCAAAGACTTGATTATTTACCACCAAAATCACTTCACAAAATTGGGGTTGCATCATGGGCAATGGAAATTTAAATGTTTTCCAATTTTGCTTTTGGGATTCAATAAGCCTTTCTAAGAGCTTTTAAATGGTTGAATGAGAATTTCCATCTGTGGATTCAGTTGAGGTTTTGGATAAGCAAGTGCATGCATTGGGCCTAAAGCTAATGACCCCAACTATCCACATTCAATGGTGCACCATTAAAGGTGGTGAGAATCATATGGGGGTACTAGGGTCTGTTTTGGGAACTCATTCATGAGCTGATCCAAGAGTTGTAACACCAAGATTCCTTTCAAGTTGTTTCTTGTTTTGAAAAATCCTTACATTTACATTCTAGAAATTGCAAGGTTTCATTTCTATGTGAGGAACCGCATTGTGGTTTGAAAAAAAAATTTGTTAATCCCTAACTTGGTCATTATGAATGCCATATTAAAATGCATGCATTAATTTCATCTTAAAGTTCTTTGTTTGGCTGGTGAAATTCAAATCCAACCTTGGGCAAAACTTGCCTGATCTTACATGAATTCAATTTAGCTTTGTGATCTTATTATCCCCTTCTTGATCTTGGCTATTTCATTTTTTCTAAACATTTTAAATGTGTAAAATTTGAATTCAATTGTTAAGGATTCATGGACGATTAAATTGAAATATATATCTAACCAATTTAGCTTCAAACATGGGTAAAATCATTGGAAAACAAATTAGGTTTTTAGGGGTTAAAAATGGGCAATATCTTACACCTGATTAAAGCTATAAAATCATCCCCACTTTTAAGGAGTAAGTGTAAGAATCCTTCCCCTTTTACACCTCATGATAAACTACCTATGTTTGGATTCAGCACCCTGTCAAGATGGAAAGTTGCGGGTTTATGTATGTGCAAATTTGCATTGGAGTCTTTTAGCAAGCAGTGCACTACTGCTACACCATGTGGTGTGCACATAAACCATTTATTTTCCCCACCCAAGCCCAACATGTGTTATTCTTAAATGAAAAACAAAATCCATATTGGAAGGTTATAGTACACATGGAACCTCGATCTTCCCACCTCATGTTGGATAGATTTGCCAAATCAAGTGGCATTGATGCCAATGCCACATGGCTACATACCCCCATGACAATGTCACGCACAACCCAAGATGCAAGCCTTGTGGGGTCTGAATTGTTGTCAAAAGAATCAGTCTTTGTCGATGAAGCATTTAGATAGAAAAGATGAAGGTTTATAAAGGAAGATCTATAGGTACATCCCACTGGAGTCAATAAGATAATGTACACATTCTTTCAATCACATTTCAAGACTACATTTTCAATTAATTATATAGTTTGTAGATGATGTGATATTTTAGCTTACAACAAAATTGAAAGTTGATCATACTTGAGTTTAATCACAATTCCAAAATAATGGAATAATAGTATTTATATAGTGAAAACTTAGTAAAATAACTAGTTATATCACCAAGAAACATAATTGATAATTAGTACAAAAAAGGTGAAAATATTAGTTCATCAATGGATGGCAGCAATGTATACACTTGGCATGACCATAGGCATCAAGGTCGTACACTAATTGTAAGGTAGTTGCTAATTGAATGTTGCATTTACATTAGTTACAAGCTAATTGCCACTTACAACTCTTGTGCAACTTACTCACAAAGTCAAAATACATTAACCACAACCATATATGTAAAGCATATATATGGATTATTGCCACCGTATTTATATTTAAATATTAAAAAATTAATGATTTTTCAAGACATTGAACCTTATATATTCTTTGCACGCCATTTGTAATAAAATGGAAATGACCTCCCTGGGCAACATTTCTGAAAAATTCACCAACTAAACTTTTTATAAATTTTCACTAACCATATCTTTTAAAAGCTTTTTGCCAATTATATCTTTTAAAAAATTCCTCCAATCGTTTTTTTTAAAACTTTTGTCAATCATAATTTTTTTTTTTAATTATGAACCTTTTTTGTAAAACCTCCATTAACTAAGTTTTTTACAAACTTCTCTCCAACTACTATAATACCCGGGCAAGTTTGGCACACAAATGTTAAATTATTTATTTATTTAAATTTTAAAAATTGCCATGTGAGTCCTTAATTTTGAACTTTTCAACATGTATAAGGAATTTACATATTAAATTCTAACTCAATTTCAAAAGTTCTCTTATTGTTCTTGTGGTCAGTGTGTTCACAACTAATGTGCTTATCTATACTACAAAAATTTTATTCCAAATTCCTCCAATCTAAACTTTTGAAATTTTTGACAATAAGGTTTCTTTTTTTCAAAAACTTCAACAAAATAAAAAATAGTTTAATTTATGTTGAAGTCGGCTAAATAAAAAAATATTCTTGTTTTTAAATTTTTGTTAACTATTTTTTTCAAAAACTTCAACCAAATAAAAAATAATTTAATTTATGTTGAAGTTGGATAAATAAAACAATACTCTTGTTTTTAAATTTTTGTTAACTAATTTTTTCAAAAAAAATTTAATATGTTTTTTGAAAAAAAATTTGAAATTTTTTTTATCGTTTAATGTTTATGAAACCTCCCCTTCCTACATCTCATGATCTATATATATTTAAGTTCACAACAATGTTTGGCTCATGCTTCACAATAGGTAAGCCCACAAAGAGGAAAATCTTACACCTATTTTTTAAGAACCAAAAAATAAATTAAAATTATGCTTGTTTATAATGTGAGATTCCCCCACTTTTTAAGGAGTAGGTGTAAAAACCCTAACTTTCCTATGGGTCTCAACCTAAGTTCATGATAATGTTGACCTTGTATTTTATATATAAAAGAGTGTTTTAATAAACCTTTTTTTTTTACGTAAAGTGTTGTAATGACATTATGGCAATGAAACTATAAAACTTTTTTCTATGTAAAGTATTGTCATGACATTGTGATAGTGACACTATAGAGAGACAACATTGTAGTGATAGGGATAGTGAGAAAGAACATATTAATGAGTAACTTTCACCTAGTGAAAATTGTTTCAAAAAATTAAAAAATATTTTTCAAATTGTGTAAGTTATTATTCTTACAATGTCAACGAACAAGATTTCTTAGGATCAACGAAGGAACTAAAAAAAAAAAAATTTGAATATGACAATATTTTATAATGGGTGAAGTCCTTCCACAAATGGGGATGATTCCCAAAATGCCAGGGCTGAACACAGCAACCAGCTAGTCCTAGGCCCTCTATTTTGGAGAGTGCCCCCACCCTGAGGCTTTATGTAGCCTACACTGAAATATTTTTGGGGTTCGGATTTCGTAGTGAATTAGGGTTCCAAATTGAACCGGCAATGAAGCTCAAAGACTACTACTTTAGGGTTTGGCGCTCTTGAATTGCCTCCCATTTGATTCTCATCGCTACGAGTTTGCAAGAGCGGCGTGATAAGAGGAGGCCGTAGCTTGCCTTTCAAACTCCAGTGTAAGAGAGATTATTATGCCTCAATAGGTGGTGGTGAAGACGGAGGAGGTCAAAGTGGAGGAGTGGAGAACAAGGCTTTGGGGGCTAGGCTGGGGTAGGGGGAAGAGGGAGGAGGAGGAGGAGGAGGAGGAGGGAAAGAAGAAGAAGAAGAATAAGAAGAAGAGATGGCATCCGAAGATACTGATATGGTTACAGGGCCGTCGGGTGAAGGAAGTAGCGCGGGCGGCAGTTCCAGCGCTGCCTCGAAGCGACCGAAGCGGTTCGAGATCAAGAAGTGGAATGCAGTTGCCCTTTGGGCGTGGGGTATGTACCTTTTGTTTTTTCTCCTTGCTTAATTCCATGGGAGTGCGGGAGGAGGGTTTCTGGTTTTGTGCGTTTAAGAATTCTTATCGTTTTTTTCTCCCTCGGGATTCAACCTGAGGCATAAATGTTGGTCGTCTTATGAAGGAGAGGCCCAGAGAGGGAGAGGGAGAGAAAGATACATAAGAGAGCGAAAGATAAAGAGATTCTAGCCTTCCATGGTAGATTCGCTGGCTCTGACTTTATAGACAAAAAGTGTTGTCTTCTGGAAACTATGCGAACCAAAGGAGGAGATGAAAGAAAGAAAGACATGTTGTCTAACAATGTATGCACTGAGATGGCTGTGAACATGCAACCACTTGCAAGGTAGTGGCCATGAAGACTAGGCTACCGGCTAGGTGCTGCTATGGCCAGAGAGACATCCTCTGGTGAGATGTGCAAAAAGAGAGTAAGAATTGAGGGGTGTAGTTTCTATCATGCCAATGTGCATGAGCAAAATACCAGAGATAGGTGAAAAACAGTCTTTGGAATCTGCTTGGAATATCACTGGACCAAACCACACAACAAGATAAGGTTTGCTACATGATTTGAAATATCTTTGCAAGCAGCAAGAGCTCACATATTGTTGATACAACTCTTCTTCTTCAGAGTAAGAGACGAAGAGGATGCAAGCTTCACATTTGATAGTGGTTGCTTCACCATCTACTCGTCCTTATTCATCACCAGTGACTCTATTTTTTTTGGAACAGAAACTTGAGCCCTGTTTGCCTTTGCCTTACGGATGTAATGCCGAAAGCCAGAAAAACTTGTAATTGAAGCAGGCTTAAGATTGTTGCTGAGACTTATGGTCTCCAATGAATTTTGAATTTATGAATCACCAAAGATCTTCTCTCTCAACTAAAGAGAGCCTAGAAGAGTACCTGAAGTATAGGAATGGGAGGAGGTGGATTTATCACCATCCATAGCTCAGAGGCGGGTAGTGTACACACAAAAGGAAAAGATCTGTTGACATGGTGTTTCTGAAGGAGATTAGGAATTTGAGGACATGGTGGAATCCTCAGATTATGTCACCAGATGCAAGGATAGGTAATTGTCTTTTTTGGAAGTATCAAATTCTCAGGTGACAAGGGGCTTTGGAACCGATTACGAGACCAAGTTGTTACCCGCTGGCTTGGTATGAAGGTTTATTGTTTGTGCATTGTTGATGAGCTAGGAGGATTTGATTGCCTTGTGAGAGATTCCTCACTGGGTGCTGTGGATAGAGGCTTGAAAAGTATTCCAGTTACCCCATGAATCACTGAATTTGTCTTGGGAAAGGGCACTGAGTTCTATAGCCAGCTTCATTTCTCTTGCTGTGTGTGTCTCAAGTCATGGGAATCCTTCGAGTTCTGGTTAGGTACAAAGTAGTTTGTTGTTTTCTGAAACACAATGATACTTACAATTGATTTTTTTGCAGACATTGTGGTTGACAATTGTGCTATCTGCCGCAACCATATCATGGATTTATGTAAGTGACACTACGATTTGAAGTTGAAGATCCATTATAGTGGTAACAAAGATTGTGTAGCATAATCTTCTTTGTTGATGGACATGGGAGGTGGTTGTCATTCTCCCTTCCTTTGGTGTATATTGGATGGTGCCAACTATGTCTGGACTAATATCCATCTATGTCACAGGTATTGAATGCCAAGCAAATCAGGCTAGCGCAACCAGTGAGGAATGCACTGTAGCTTGGGGTACACTTCTCCTGTGATTTCCAAATGTTGGAATGTTCCTGCTTTGCACTTGTGTGTTAGTAGCTTTTTCTTCAAAGGTGGCCTTAGCAAACTCTTTTCCCATATTCAAACATTGTGTGTTAGTGGCTTTTGCTTGCTGACATGGTTGTTCTTTGGATTGTTGGGAATCTTGGCCAGGTGTCTGCAACCATGCCTTCCACTTCCATTGCATAAGCAGGTGGCTTAAGACTCGACAAGTCTGCCCACTAGGTTTGCACTAACTATTGTTCTCAATTTACTATTGCACTTACATCTTGAGGAGATTGTTGTTGTCCAAATTTTCATTCCATGAGTTTCCATTATTTACAATGTCCCAGTCAAATTTTCTTTGAAAGATAGTGAACTGCAGACTCACACTATTCTGCTTCAAATGACTGCAGACAACAGTGAATGGGAATTCCAGAAGTATGGACGCTGATGACCATTCCAAGCACTCATGTTGCGCATTGTGGAGAAGGCATGATCAGCAAACATAGGCAGTTTCAACTGATGCAGACTTGAAGTTAGAGACTGAAAACTTCTTTTTTTTTCATTTCCTGTTCTTCTGTTGTGAAGTTAGCCAGTAACTATTTCCTTCCAACTACAGCATATAAAGGGTAGATTCAGTGATCAACAACTTGCAGATGTGCCATTACCTAAAGTACAGGTGCCTTGAAAGGCCATGCTGCTGGTCTAAAACTTCTTGTGGAAGCTGAGATACCTTGTTGCCAAAAACAGTATATGTGATACTGAACCTTACACCATCAGATGATTCAATTTGAGCCCACGAATCAGAGTGCAGGATTTTAATGCACCATAATTGGCTCTACTCTTGTTACATGTGCCTCAAAGTTTTTTTGTTTGTTGTTTTTTTCTGATTTTAGTGTGCTCTCTGTTAACAAGATGGTGGTGCATGAGGACAGCTCCATCACAATGGAGGATTTGTTGAACAGGAAGGCATCCACTTCTTGATGCAACTCACCTTCTATGCTCTACACCACAATTGCTTTCTTGTGGTGGAGTTATTATTTAAAACCATTCTGAATGTGAGGGCAGCATGTATTCAAATTTGTTTGGCATTACTTTTCCTGTACACTCAGACAAGCTTATATGATATATGCTCTTCATACCTCACATCCAACAAACAAATCAGGCATATTTTGGAAATGTTACTTGGACATTTTTACAACACACTACACAAGGAAAGTCTGGTGTTGTCCCAACTAAGCATGCCTTCATTTAATTTGTTTTCTTATGGCTGTTTGACGGGCTGCATGCATTTGTTTTATGGGCTTGTTATTTCCCTAATTAACTATTTTTGCTTTTGCAACTGTTATTTCACAAAATTGAACTCTTGAAAATTCAAGAATTATAATCCAAATAGCCTGATCCTTCATTTATCGATTCAAGAACAATCAGCACGAAAATTTACATCTGCACAATGTCAAGGATCTCTTGTCAATTCTAGCCTGGAATATCTCACATCAATAAATGTGCAACCAAAAGCTACATACAAGCAACCAAATACAAAAGGGAATTGAATTGGATTGAAAACATGCAACCAACAACTTCATACATGCAATTGAAAAAGATTGAAGAAGCAAAACCATCTACAATAAACACTTAAGGCTAATGTTTGCCCGACACAAGCTCTCAATTTCTTCAAGCTTTCATTTCAAGTTTCTCCCGAAAACAATAAGATCAAATTACTACAAAGAAAGTTAATCCATCATTCTGTCAAGCATAGCCATTAGTAGTTTCTCACCATGTAGGAATTTTTTGTGTAAGTTGAAGGAATTGAGGTTAAAAAAAACATTTAATGTGTTTGACATGGTTAAGCATCTCTCAAAAATAGGCTAGAAAGAAACACTTTCATCTTTCAATCACATTAGCAATTGCCAACAAAGCTTAGAGCATCTCCACTAGGAGCACTATAATGACATGTAAACAATAATTCCAAGGATGAGGAATTTTGAAGAACTTAGTATATGGGAGATTTGTCATAATCTTTTGTATGATCATCCTTGGACTATTTTAGAGACAATTCTGGTTGTATGGTTGTCCTTGAACAATTGTAGAGGCAATTCCAATTGTATGGTCCCTAGACAATTTCAAAGATGATTCCGAAAACAATTAAGGCCATAATTTGGCAGTTGAAGTACTTGCAACTTTGCTTTCTTGCATGGTATGTTTTGAAGCAAGTTGAGACAATGTAGCCAAAGAAGACAACTTCAAGAAGTTCATTTGCTAAGTGGCATGGAGTTGACCCAAATGTTCTCCTTGATATGAGCTTGGATGAGTTTGTTGAACTCGTCCGTGCTTGTGCTCATCACAAGCATGCATCATTATGACACATGTAACAAGAGATTTCTTTTCCTTATCAAATGAATTTTGATTTGCAATTTGTGTAGAATCACTCACTATCAACAAAGTCAAAGCTATTGTGTAAGTATTTCTTCTATTTGTAACAAAAGAGTCCAAGGAATAAAGAAAAAGTTTATATTTGGTTAGGATGACTTTTTGCTTTCATTCTTTGGTTTATTTGTTTTGGCTGACTTTTTGTTTTCTCATCTTTGAAATTTTGTAACAAAAAAAAATCCATTAAAAATCAAAAAAATGTTAGCAGCTTTCACACCTAACTTATGAATACATTTCATGCAATGGTCATAATATTGCACTGGTCATAATATTGAGCACATGTTATAGGATTTGATAGTATAAGATTTGGAATGTGTTTTGCTTCCAATTTATCAAATGGTATGTCAAATCCAAGTTTTTTACTATTTAAATTGTACAAACATTGTAACAAAGGAAGCCATTTGCTTTTGGCATTAATGAACATAACTAGTGACCTAATTAACAAATCATACATCTTTCTTCAATCAACTTTAATAATCAATTGAAGTATATATTCTTGAAAGATCCATGTAGTTAGCCTAGATCAAAATGCAATACAACATTTAAGTTCAATTTGTTGAAAACATCATGTGCTAGAAGACATCCAAGAAATTTCCTTTTATCTATACTAATCCAAAATGATGATACAGCACAATCAATTAAATAAACAAATTTGGTATATGTGTGGCAAAATATGACTTTTGTGTAAAAGCTCTTCATTGAGCAATTGTTTCATATGATATTTGATTCCTTGATTGCTACGAGGTTGACCAAAAATAATTTTGTAAAATTTAATTCTTCACAATGAACATCTTGGAAATGACCCAAAATGGTTTGAAATCTTGACTTGATGCCACAATTATAGCATTTTCAAAATAATCATAATTTTGTTCCGAAGACAATGTTTTGCACCATAATACCTATTGATCTATTTTCTTGTTTCTCTTCAAACCCTTTCTCATTACTATTATTACATGGCACATTATTTGTATCACAAGACATGTTAATAGGTTGGGTTTGTTGAAATAATGTGAACATATCAAGCCATTGTGAATGGATCAATATGTCAAAACCTTTGTGTAATGTTGTGGAAAGGATATCATGCAAAGTTGACATAACAAGGTTTGGACACACATTATGTATTAAATATAACAATTCTTATTCCATTTTTTTTAATGGTAGACCAATAATTATTCATCATGTGAAAGCTGATGCAATATTGATTAGGTGAAATTTACTTTCACTAACACATTTATGATACTCCCCTTAATGTTATATTGTCCATAACCTTGAAGTTTGCCAAATTTGGGCAAATGCTAAACAAGATGATACCAACCACTCCTATAATTTATTGAATTTTTTTTTCTAACTCTATGGTGTCATTCAATTTAATGTTTCTTGGAACTAAAGGCTTTGCAATCCCCACTAGTTTGAAAACATCACACAATTTGTTTTGGACCACACATAGATAGACCTTTACAAATGGCATAGTTGTCACCCCATAAACCTTTAGAGTTTGCACTTATGGTCATCTTGTTCACATAGGCTTGTAAAGAATTAATGCCATGGTCTTCAAACAACAAGGAAACATTGAAATGAATATCTATTATTCCTAAATTGGAATGTTGTAGTAGGTTGACAGGATTGTGCAAAATGAACCATGCATTGAAATGAAATTAAGGTGAGGTTTGTGAATAATGAACTAAAAATGTTATAAAATCAAACAAACAATCACTAGCTACAAAAGCATAATGTTCAACTCATTAAAGATTTTGATCATGGAGCATACCATCAATATCCATGGTGACAATGGTGACAACTTACACAAAGGTTCACGGTGAAATGGCAAGTTAGCAAGAAGCCAAGCTCAAAATCCAAAAATACACACAAGTTGGGCAAAAATAAATTAGAGTTATCAAAAATCTATTCACAAGACAAGCCCACAAATGAGGTAGAAAGGAACAAACCTTACTGGACAAATGTTCCTCTAATGAAAAACTTTTGGAATTTTTTAAGAAATTAGTTTGAAACTTTGATTTTGAGATTGATTTTGAAATTTTGTGTTGACAAGTCAATTTGAAACCTCAGTGACTAGTTTGACAATTTGTTGTTGACTTGAAAATTTATTGGTTTGTTAATTAGGCAAATAAACTGTAGGATTAGTTTGACAAGCCAAATTGAAAGTTCAATCTTGAAATTTAATGTTGAGAAATTGATTTGGGACCTCAAATGTTGAACAATTCAAAATAACATTGAAAGGTTGTTTTTTTGGGTGGGCAAGGGGGAGGGTGTGTTCAAATGCTTAGTAGAGAGAAAATGCAAAAGATGGAAAATTGAAATTAAAAAATAAAGTTTTAAAAATATATATTGAAAAAAATAATAATTTAAAAAATTGATTGATAGAATTTTTTGAAGTGTGACATCGCATAAAATCCAAAAGTGAACATGCGAATTAAGAAAGAAATTTATTTGAAAAGAAACCCATTTTTAAAAATTAATTAAAAAAATTTAATGTGAAATTGCACAAAATATAGAAGTGAAAATGAAAAATAAGAAACGAGGCTATTGAAAAGAAACCAATACAAAAACAAAATTGATTGATCTTTTCAAATGTCAAATTGCACAAAATCTAAAACTAAAAATTTTAAATTTTAAAATAAAAAATGTTCATAGATAATATGAAGGTATATATGGGAGTATGGAGTTATGTTTTTGAAAATATTGATGTGAATATATATATATATATATATATATATTGGTAAAACTCGAAGACCAATAATATAACAAAATAAAATGTATTTACATAAAAAGGTTTGGCTTTAGAAAATAAATTTGAAAAAACACCTAGATGAAATAGTTTGATGAAATTGAAAACTTATAAAACTTCGAACTAGGAGTGCAAAACCAAGCAAAAACTAAACTTAAAATATTTCAAGTGGAAGTTGAAATTAGAATAATGGCACCTTCAACTTTCAAATCTTCATTCTAACAATAAGCTCCCCAAAGTGACTCAAACAAAAAGAACTAATATCTTTCAAATTGTCACGCAACTCAATCATATCAATTCATTTGTTCAAGTATTTAGCAACAAAGTCATCTTGTTTCATTTTGAACAAAGGTTGAAACCATGGACCTTTCACATGAACAACACGTGGTGGACCATCATTGCCTTGAATTTTATGTTGATATTATTAAAGGTTGTTTTTATTCTTCTTAAATTAAGGATTTTTTCCTCTTCTAGATTTTCTAATTCTAGTTTCAGATAATATCAAAATGCAAGTTGCTTCAGATCTATATATTGTGAAAATCAAAGACACAAGGACATATATACTTCTTCTCAAACGCAAAAACAAAACTGAAATCAATCTTTTATGGCAATTTGAAAATAAAACCTCAATTCTAAAGTTAACTTGTTCATAAAACCAAAAGTAAAAACAAAAAGGTGATCTCAAAAATTAAAAAGAAAGATGTTCCAAAAAGAGTATTTTATCACCTTTAATCCTCCTATTTATACCAAACATAACATTGTTTTCAAATTAAATAGTCACTAGTCAGTATAACAGTTAGAAAACTCAAACTTAAACTATAGTAATTATTGGCCACATGTTCAAAACAACTTGTTATTGTCAACAACCAATTACTATATAACAAACTGGTTATTGGTTCACTTTGTCCACTGAATACCCTAACATTTATTACCGATTAACTTAAGGTCCCATTATCCAATAATAACTAAACTAACTCAAAATCATATTACCTCACTAGTTACTAGTTGGTAACAACTGATTACTATGCACATACTGAAAAATTGGGTTAACATTACCCCCCCTTGAAAATCAAATTTCATCCTCGAAATTAGTCACATAAATTACTTGTTCTATTCTTGCAACCAAATCATCAATAGGTTGTTCACCTATTGTATCAATAGGTTCAGCTAAAGGAATAGATTCAAACCCTAGTCTCTCAACAATAGGTGTGTTTTTCAATATTATATTTGGAGTTTTAAAAACCTCAGAAGCATGCGTGACAATGTTAATCAAGGTAACCTATGCACCTACCCCAATCTTTGGTATAGCTAATGGAACAAGTTTGGGAGTAATAGGTTTTTCTAATTCTTCTACTTGAATACTAACAACTACAACAAGTACTTCCACAAATTTTATGGGCAAAGACAAAGTACAAAAACCAATGGTGAGCTCTGCTCCGCCTCTTATTAGTTGTGGTTCCTTAGTGCTAATGACAATAGGTTCACTCCAAGAATTCGTATCTGCAATTGTTATTTGCACAGGTTGGGAAACAATGATAAATACCTCATCTAGTTTGCTACTAAACTAATCAGATGTATAACTTTCAAAATGTAACCAATATGCAACTAGTTCATTCAAGTAAGCCTCTTCATTTGCATGAGCAATCTCTAAATTGTCATGGATATATTCTTCCATAATCTTTTATACGATTTTCCACCATTTTTTCCATTTTGGGTTCTTATTTCCCAATGTTTGGTTCTGCACCTTAAGCAAGGCATTGTCCAAAAACAATTTTCAAACTCCATCAACCAGTTATCCATATAGGTGGTTTGAAAAACTTTACTAGGTGTTTGGGGAAGTGTTTCCAATTCACCTTTCAATTTTTGAATCTATACCCAAAGCTCATGGGTATGATTTTCCATGTCAATTTTGACCTTCATCAACTATTCCTGCTGCTATAAACAAGTGTTCTCTAGTTTTATAAAAGTTTTTTTCCTGTTGCACACTAATAGCCTCCATCTTGCCACAATCCCTTGTTAACCAATGAAGGTCAATTTGTAACCCTTCAAATCATTATAGGTTTCAAAATGAGCCTAGTTTAGTTCATTGTACTCATATTATAAAGCTTCAACCTTCTTGATTGCCTTTTTAACTTCAACACCTTTGGCAACAAGGTGTTTATCTTCTATATGTAGTTTAAGGAATTGAACTTTCACAATAGTTAATTCCTTGTCCCTATTTTGCAACGTTTTTTTATGGCTAACCAGTTCTAGGCAATGGGCCTGTAACTAGTTGTTGGTGTCCTCTAATAGGTTCTCAACATAATTATATTTAGTCTTCAAATCGACTAGGCTATCTATCGTCTAAGGCCAAATCTGGACAACTAAGGTTGTTTGCCCAAAGAAAAATGACTTGTTTCAGGCTTTTGTGCTAAACATAAATTGTTGATGTTTTAAGAATTATGTAAATAGGTCTAGGCTAAACTAGTTCAACAAGCTTGGATTGAACTGGTTTAGTAGCTATTAGTAATGGGTGTTAACCTATTATATAGGAGTAGAGGTTTCTTGAATAGTTGAAGGCTCTTGGTTTGGTACTTGTTCAAAATCATGTTCATTTTTGTCTTCCATGAACTAATCACTTTTCATCCTTATTGATTCATCGTCATGTTGTGTAATAACATTAACCTCCATATCCTCACCTCCTCCTTCCATAATCATGATTCGCTAATGGGTGTGAGGTTTATTTTTCAATGGTGAATTGGTTGGTGTTGGACTCAATTGGCCTCTAGGTGTTGACAACTCAGTTCATAATTTCAACCAGTGTGACTAACAAACTAATCATGGTGATACATTAGTTGAACGCATTGGTTAACACTCACTAATAAATTGTTCCTTGGTGACAACCTCAAAAAAAGGTTCTTTAAATTGCTCCTCAACAACCTTCTTCTTCTATTTCTCCTAAACTGGTTATGGTTTTAAAGAGTCAATAGGTGTATCTTCTTCTAACAATGGGAACCAATTTTGTAAACATACTTTTATAATTGGTCCAAAATAACAAATTATTACCTTTCTGTCAAACACTATTAACCCTACTACAATTTGTTTCTAGTGTTTCATCCATTGGGTTAGTTCAATTGACAATGTGTTAACATGATGGAACACCAGTTGATCTTCTTCTTCTTGTTTGCCAAATTGAGAATAATGGTGATGTGGTTAGTAAAGTAGGTTAACCTTTCTCGATGGTATATGATTTGTAGAATTGTTGCAAACTTGGCTTGGTATTCTTCCTTCATTTGAATTACACTCCATTGTTTTTTGTTGACAAATGCATCCAATCCAACTATGTTCTTGAAAATGACTTGGGCCTCTTTGACCAATGCATTTGCTACATCAAGCATTCCTTCAAAACTTACGCCAAATTGTTGAACAATTAACGTTTGGTCAATGGTGGTCTTTTCACCACAAACAACTGTTCTAATGCATCCATCCTCAATGGACTCCTAAGTGTGCAAAAACTCCTCCAACATGTTTGTTCGTGGAACTATCCAATGAATAGTAAACAAGCCACCTAGACTGGCTCACTTTGCCCATTGTCACTTTTTGGATCCCATTCGGATCCATTGCAACATTTTTGGATTTCTTTTACTTTAGTAGGTTTTCGCTTCTAGGTCATTTTGGCGAGTGAATTGCTTTCCTCCACTTGTTCCTTTCCCTTGTGCCTCATCATGCATTTGGATTGTGCCTTGGTAGGTATAACAACAAGTATATCAGGGGACTCAAGTTCCATGTCAAAGAACCCTCCTTCAAATGGTTCTGACGAAAAATTTGCCGATTATTCAACTTCAGCTTTAGCTTTTATAATCTTATTTTCAACCTATTCTTCCTCCTTAGAATCACTAATTATAATGATTGCAAGTGTAGCAAGTGAATTGTTTTTTCAAAGGCCTCGCAATGTCTCTTCAAATCCTTCTCCCACAATGGTAGCATGTCATAAAGCCTCAAAAATAGCTTGTTTTACGTTTTTTCTTCTCTAGAGCTCTCATTATTTTCTTGAAATGCAAGAGGTGACCTTGATGTAAGCGGTTCAATGTAAATTGCCCTAGTTGCTTAAAAAACTTCCTTTGTAATTCTTTATAACTTTTTTTCCTCTTTTTTTTTCTTTTCTTTGTCTTTTTAATTTTGCCTCCTTTTAATTTCCTCTCTCTCTCAATTGATCCAAGGCACTCATCTTTTCATCTTGGTGTAACAAGAAATATAAAAGATTCCACAATGAAAAAATGAAAAGACACATCAAGAGGTACACCGATTTTTTGAACTATAGCCACAAAATGAAAAGTGGCAACGCTTGGAAAACGATGCAACGTTTAGGGCATACTTTCCCTAAGAAACTAACATTCGTAATTAAGTTAATTGAAGCATCATTAATTCACACAAAATTAAGGTTATTTAGTATTTTCTCAACTGGTTGCATTTTCAACAAGTCATTAAGACCCTTTTCAATTAATTTTTGGTTGGATAAACTATAATTGGTTATTTTTTCAATTAGGTTATCTACTGTCAACCTTTAGTATAAATTTTAACCAATTTTTCAATGAACAAGTTACCATAATGGTAGGTTTCAAATGGTTCTTTAGTGAACAAATTACCAGAATAAGTTATCCCAATTGGTTCCTTTAATAAATAATCATTAAGCTTAACTAAAACAAATTGTACAGTGTGTCAGCTTCCACAAACCTATATAAGGCTTCAACTTGTTAATGTTAATCAGTACTGGGTTAGGGTCAAATTTGTCAATGGTCATTAATAGTACGATGTTGTTAGGTAAACAATATTGGATTCTATATGATCCAAACGATTGTTTTTGAAATTTAGGATTATGCACTTTGATAGCCCCTGAAAACCATAGAACATAATCTCCAAATTAGTATTTTTGTCTCAATGTATTGATTCTAAGACCATAATGACTGGTTCCATTGGTTAAAAGCTACCAAGTCTTATGTTACTAATTAGTTTTCTTGGAGTTTTTTTAGTTTTGACAATTGATTTGTTAAAATTCTAACAAGTGTTGGATCATAATTTTGTGCCGATTTGAATGGTAACAGGTGCTTTACATGTAACAATAGGTGCAAACCATAAATAAGTTGAAAGGGCATATGACTAGTTCCAACCTTAAAAGTAGTTTTATAAGAAAATAAAATTATGGATAGGTGTTCATCCCGGTCATTCCATTTTTCATTCACTAATTTTGTGAGCAATGTACTGAAAACTTTGTTAGTAGATTCAACTTGTCCATTCCCTTGTGGATAATAAACAATAAAGTTGGTATGTCTTAAGATGAAATGATCAATTAAATAACAAATAACATCATTAATGAAATGTGTACATTGATTGATAACAATGGTCAACATGGGTAACCAATGAAGTGAGAATGTGGTCATATGAAAACTTCATAGTAACAATAGTTGTGTTGGTGTGCAAAGCTCTTGCCTCCACCTGCTTGGTGGCATAATCAATGGCAATTAAAATGTATTGGCTGCCAAAGTAACGACTCAATGGTGTAATGGGTCCAATGAAATCTAGTCCCCATTTTTGGAAAGGTTCTTCAAGTAGAATAGTGATTAGTTTTGCCATATTTTGTTAACAAGTTACCTGTTTGTTGGCACAAGTCACAGGTTCAACAAAATTCATGACCATCTTTGTTCATAGTTGGTTGCCAATAACTAGCATCAGCAATCTTCCTCACATTAATGTCCAAGGAAAAATGTCCTTTGATTTCATTGTGCAATTCATGTAGTTGGCACCTTTTTAGGTTACAAGACACAATGAAACTTGTTGTTTTGTCCAAATCACATACTCCATCTTGTAACATAAATGGCTTAACTCTTTGAGCCAAATACTATTCCTGTGAAGTAGTAAATGTTTTTGGCATTATCCCTTCTAATAGGTAATCATAAACATTTTGTAACCATTCTAGCTGTAATGTGAATAGGTGAGTGTCAATGGTCTTATTAAGTACACCAACTAGTTCTACTTGGTTGGGTAGTCTCCTCAATGCATCTGCCATTAAATGGGATCTACCAAGTTTATAAACAATTTTGAGGTCATACTCCAAAAATAACAATAACCATCTAGTTATTTTGCTAAAAATTTGTGGCTTATTAATTAGGTACACAAGGGCCATGTGGTCAACAAAAAATACAAACCAGTTAACCAGTAAGTAATGTTTGAATTTGTGTAAAGCATAGACCATAGCTAAGGCTCCCCTATCAATAGTAGTATAATTATATTCAGATGAGTTTAGTAATCTAGAAGCATACATAACCAGTTGATCGAACTTATCAGTTAGGTTTTGGGCAAGTATGGTTCCTACTTCTAATTGAGATGCATCTGTGTGAACATGAAACTTAAGCTCCCAATTTGGACTAGTTTCAATATAGAGGCTTGTACATACTAGTTTTTAACCTCCTCCCAAACATTTTAACATTCTATAGTCCACTCAAAAACTTCAAACTTCTTGAGTAGTTTGGTAATTGGTGACATAATAAAAGCAAAGTTTTTGATAAAACACATGTAAAACTATGCCATCCCATTGGAAACTTGGATCTCTTGGTGGGTAGTAAGTATTGGCATGTTTACGAAAGCTTCAACCTTCTTGAGATCCATAACTTTTCCCTCTTTGGATATTATGAAACCTAAAATGGTTGCTAAAAATACCATAAATACACACTTGTTTGGGTTTGGACTAATATCAAACTCTCTACATTTAAAAAACATTTCTTGAGTTTCTTAAAATGAGTTGACAAGTTGCTAAAAATTGTAATGTCATTAAGAAATATTTTCATGAATACATCGATGTACTCACAAAATGCTTTAAGTACTGCCGTCTGATAAATGGGCAATCCATTTTTGATACCAAATGGCATCATGTGCAACACACACAAAAGCCCCCCAATCGGTCACAAAGGCGATTTTGTGTTGATTTTTTGGTGCAATTGAAATCTAATGATATCTTGAAAATTCGTCCAAAAAAATATAAACCTCTTGTTCGGCAACTATGTTAATAACCTCATCTATAAAATGCAACAAGTAAGGATCTTTCTTTGTTGTCACATTGAGCTTCTTGAAATCAACATAGATTCTTAACTTCCCATTTTTCTTGGGAATAACCATTATCAGTAATAGCCAAGTTGTTTTTTCAACTAGTTTGATAAAACTAGTAGCAAGTAACTTGTCTATGTCTTGCTTAATGATGGTAGCATAATTAGGATTCGATCAGTACCTTGCTTGATGAGTAGGTGGTACTATGGTATCCAATTTGATCTTATGTTGAATAATCTTTAATGGGATACCCTTCAAGTCTTTGTATGTCCAAGAAAATACATCTTTGAACTCCTTTAGAAGCTCCATCAATTGTTCTATGACCACTGGTTCAAGTGCAAACTTCATTTTCACTTGTTACACATTCTCCTTGGTGTCCAAATTGACTTTGGTTAGTTACTCCTCTTCAATGACTATCCAATTAATCATGGTTTGTTCTTGTACTCGCTCCCGAACAAATGTCTCATCAATGATCATCTCCCCTACTTCTAGATGGAAGAAAGTTTTAGGTAGGTGTTGTTTGACAACGTCAGGTGGGATAGCTAAGTTAACAACTAAAACACATAACATTGGTCCAATAGGTTATTTTGCAACTGATTCTGTTATACTAAACTTTGGTATGTAAATCGGTTTTAAGACCGGTTTAGTATGAGTAGGTACTACCATGGTTCTTATTGAAAATAGATCTAACTTTGTGGCAAACATCATATCTTCTTATTCATCTAATATTCCAGCATGGAAATCATAACATACTAGGATTTTTGGTCTTTTGGTTTGAACACCAAGTTTCTTGGTAGCAAGTATGGTTTTTGTATTGTGTACATGTTCCCTATATGGTAATAATATTAGTTCCCCAATCATAGGATACTTTAGCATCTTTCAACCATGGCATCCTAGCAACATTGAATAACTAGAGTCTAAAACATTACTATTAATAACAATAGATGTAATTGTATAGGGAATACCATGAATAAATATTTTCAGATCCCTAATAAGACCAAGTGGTTTGGCTATGGTTTAATATGCCATACACAAATTGTAAGGCATTATATTAAGCTTTGACATACCTAATTATACTCTCAGGTTTTCAATAATGATATTGACTCCAAAACCTCCATTAATTAATACATCATCAATATAAAAATTACCAACATGGACTTGAATTACTGCCATTTGGTGGTCAATAGCCATTTCTATGCATGCAAGTTCAGGTTGAACATATTCAAATTACACTAGCTAAACAAACTTAACCAGTTTGAAAATGTATTTTTTGATGTCTGGCATAATCCTCAAGAGTTGTCCCAAATTGATTACATATTTGGTCTCCAAAACTTGTGTGCTGATGTTTTTTAAAATTTCCTCCAAAATCTTTTCTGGTAATGTTGTTTGTGTAGTCAATTGAATAACTCGCTTGCTAGTAACCAATTGACTTATTGGTTATGGTAAACCAACCCAATTTGAATGAAGTGGTCCATTTAATTCAATGGTTGTTTGTGATACTGAATCACTCCCTTGTAGCTCCCTAATAGTATGGACAAAATAATCACACATCTGTTTTTCAATTTGCCAACCAATTGTTGTTTTTGCCTTCACCGATTCATGTTTTTTAAGCACCTATTATTCTAGAACTTGGCTACATGTCGTGATAGCAACAACTACATTAATTGGTACATTATTAGGTTTAGAGGGTTTTGTTACTACAGTGGCAGTAGTGGTTGGCTTAATTCGAAACATTTTCTAAACTTTTGTCTTTCTAGGACAATCAGGTGCATGATGTTTAGAGCTAGAACATATAATGCAAGGATATTTCAATGGTACTATAATTGATTCAACAAGTTGTGTAATAACTTCAACTACCGATTCAACAACTTTGGTGAGAACAACATGTACTACAAGTTTTTCCATGTTTTTATTGTAACAAGTTTCTTTGGCATGACCAATTTTACCACAATTTGAATAGGTAAATTGTTGTTCAATAGTAATATAAATAATTATAAGTTGTGCAACCAGTTTGCACTCTTGGGCGAATTATCAAAATGTTGTAATTTGCTATGACTAATGCACTTTCTTCACAGATCACTACAATTTCCTTATGTTTGATAAAAGTATCTCTTGTCATACCTACTATTGTTATTTTAAAGTATGGTTTCAAATTTGTTCTGAAAATAATAACAAGCAACACATTGGTAGCCTTCACTTGCAAACAATTAGAAAGTTTTAACAAACACTCATAATAAACCTCTACCCATTCATGAACTTGTTGTTGGAAGTTCCTCAATTACATATAGATTTTTTCGTTGTTATTCACAGTTTGAAAATGTTTGCAAAACACTTGCTCCAGCTTCTCAAAAGTGCAATTGGGATGATCTTGTACAAAGTTTTCGCCCCATTCCGAGATATTATCTCGTGAAGCGAAACCAAACAAGTTGATGATATCAACTTCCACAATCTCCCCATTAGCTCTATTATTTTTTTGAAAACTCTAATGTGGGCATCAAGATTAGTATCCTTCATGTATGTTAAATATTGAAATTTTCGATATATGGCAATTTAATGTTTGGTTTAGATCAAACTACCACTGGTGGGTACCATGGTGGCATCATTATTCTTGGATCAAGTGTTGGCCAAATCCAACATGTTCTTAAGTGGGTTTCAGTTAAGTGATCTTCCTCCTCCTTGTGATCCTCCATTAGGCGAACTTCCAAATGATTCTCCACTTGACTATGGATGTGAATTAGTTTTTCTTGGTTGCTAAAATAAAACATCATTACCATGGACATCTAATCCATTGGCAACATGTACGTTAAAAGGTAAAGTTGGTGTTGTTATTTGTTAAACAAATACACTTCTAGGAATTAGAATCGATTGTTCTAATCCTGAAGTTGGTATTCTAGCAAGATATTAAGTCTATTCTAATGGCTCAATAAGTGACATCGATTTTGTTTGGGTAGTATTGATTACATATATCTCCTTTCTTCCAAAAATCAATGGATCAAGTCCTTTGATTCCATAATAATACATAGAGTACATGTTAGGATCCATGGGTACAAAAGGTGGAACTGTATTTTACCACATCGGATATGATGGATATGGTACAACTCTAGGTTGTCCTACTATCAATGGTGTAACAAGTTGCTACCAACCTAAGTGTTAACTAACCAATGTTGGGTGAGTAACCAAACTTAGTTGTGATTGGATTTGTTTGCACATGTATACCAACTTGTATCACTAGTGTGTTCGTTGTAACAAACAGTAAAGAAGTTTTGAATCCTTCTTTCATTAATCATTTCAATTTATCATCCACAAAAGGACAATTCTTGAATTCATGTCCAACCTATTGACGATATGCACAGGTTAATGCAATTTCAATAGTGGGCTATGGGTTCATAACCAGTATATTTCGTTAAATAGGTGGTTATTCAACGATTCCCATAACAAGTACATTCAACCAAACACCTTGAATGACAAGTTGTGTTTGTCCAACAATAACAAGTATTACGACCACGTCCATTAGTTTTGCATGTTGTTGAGAACTAGATCGGTGTGAAGGTCTTCACTCCAAGTTGCGTAGCTATTCCAACTAGTTAAAAATTTGATTACATTCCAATTCTGAATCTATTATAGTTGGATTCAAAATAGGGACTGATTTAAATGTTTACTACTCAACAACCAATGTTGATTGGGATGATACAATAGTTTTGGGAATGTGGTAATTGGGTGTTGCAAATTGTCACCTCTATGTTATAGACGTTACTTCATCGATATGTTGAACATGTGCGATGTTTTGTCCACTCGGTTATGCGTTTAGCCTCCATTGTTGGGACGACTATTGCGATGTCAAAAATCAACCAATTCAAGGTACTTGTGGTTCCTTTCTTTCCTCATGTTTTGTTGGTCTGTGATGAACAAGTAAATATACTTTAACCAGTTGTTTAGGCTCATTACTAGGAGCATCAAATTGAATTCCTTCGATTTGAAAACATTGTTATTCTTGTGATTGAATCATTTCATGAACAGGTTGCTGTGGTACTTCTAATTTTAATTGCCTTCTAAAGCCCCTTATGTCGCAACCCTAGCTTTGGGCTCGCGACCAAGGCAAAGGGAATTGCAAGGGTGCGAGCCAAGAGGAAGCCCGGGAGTTAAGCCAAGAGGAAGCCCGAGAATCAAGGCAAAAGGAAGTCCGGGAGTCACATCACATACTCCCGGGAGTGCAAGAAAGTGTCAGGGAGTGTGAGGGAGTGAACACTCACACTCCCAAGGCAACTCCCACTTGGGAAATGGAGTCCCGGTGGACTCCCGAACCTTCAGAGAGCGATTGCAGGGGTCAAACCTCAATGGCTTGCGGCGTTCTTTATATCATTGGAAAGCTCTTGAAGCGTAGATGTCTAAAATGGGCTTGCTTGGCTCATTTGAACATCTGAAACATAAGTTATGGCCAAAAGAAGGGCCGGGAGTCGAACTGCCAATTTGACTCCCGACCACAAAAAATCGGGAATCGACCTCTTCCCGATGTTCGATTCGGGAGTGTGACACGGAGTTGGAAAGCTCTCGACAAGAGCTACAACTTTGCTTTAGACCACATCACGATCCAAGGTCTGCTCGCAAAGTTATGGGGCTCCAAAGTCTCGGGAGTCCCATTTGGCGCGATTTCGGGACTCCCACTCGGGAGTCCCGGGAAAAATAGCCATTTGGATGTGGGCTCCGTGGAGAGTCA